>Ga0209629_10003282_pt1 | contig 11512 bp, 10 predicted proteins | sample TergutCu122P5_FD_187286 | JGI IMG/M metagenome (GOLD analysis project Ga0209629, IMG submission 187286) | Cubitermes ugandensis P5 segment gut microbial communities from Kakamega Forest, Kenya - Cu122 P5 (SPAdes) (version 2) | ecosystem: Host-associated > Arthropoda: Insects > Digestive system...
ATAGGATGCATGTGCTTTGCACGCTGGTTAACTAAGGCTCCAGACACACACTCATTGTATGTAATACTGATTGCTTTTCCACGGCAACACGGTTACATGGACACACCTCAATGTTACGTCTACACGTACATTGCCTGTCTTGTTTATTGCTCTACCGAGCATGGTAGCTTTATCATATAGCTTTATTGTCATGCATCCGTTGGGACATCTGCCGACAGTATGATAATCAGGATGGAAGAGAAACACTCCAGAACACATACAAGATAATTTTTGCACCGAGATTTCAGAGTTTAATGGCAGTATTAAGATTGTGTTCTGTGATGTGGTGCCATATAGCCTGGTAAATAGGTCTAAATGTTTTGGACAAAGCTATTGTCACCATCTGCAGGATTTGGTATTCCAGGCCTTTGTTGGACTGCTAAACCCTGTAGATGGAGGTAACACACTCCTCCAAAACATTGGTAGCTATTTACCAATTCATACCCTGTAACATCCCAGAAGCCTTCATTCTTTATCAGCATGGCTGTGCAAGCCGCAAATTGAATCTGTGTGCTAGTCTTGCAACCTCATACAGTAAAAATGCTGTACCTCAGTGGATTATCTGTGCTAAAGGCTAAGGCTGGGAACACATTACCACCACCTTTGGTTTTATGTACACTATGTTGAATCTTCCTGTGAATATGAGTGGTAGAGCTGTAATTTTGTAAGTTATGATAATATTTGTTGCTAGATTTATGTTTATTGGCAAATCTCTTTATATACATGTCCTCCTGTAAGCCAAGTTCTTAAAAATGGAATGAAAAGGAAGTACAAAGATTGTGTTACTCTCTGAGAATTTAAAATTGCAAAGAATAAGTCATGCAGAAAGGAGAAAGCTGTAATTCCAATATGTTTGATGTGTAGTACTTCAGCTGTCATACCAAAAATTAATTTAGGGTGACATTCTAAACAAAACTTCCCAGAATTTAACTCAAAGTATTCTGTAGGTTCCTTGTTATGTATTGATTTTTATTATAACAAGAGAGGCGATGTATGAATAACATAACTTTGAGGTGTATATGCATAACCATTTTTGCCATGGAAAAGCAGTAAGTGTTAAATATTATGAATGTGTGTGTCTGTATTTGTACCTTAGTTATCTGCCATGCAAATCAATTACTTTCTGCGCAGCATTATATTGTTGTCTGTGGCCTGTCTGGCTCTACCATATTTTCAACATTATCTCATAAATGGCATGATTTATGGGGAAAAAGATTATTGAACAAAAAATGTGTGTTTTGATTTTCTTTACAATTATTGACCAAAACATTCCTTGTTCTAAGAAGAATTTAGGGAGATAAAGATCATAAATGTACGTAAGTAAAAAGGTAAAAGGCAAAGCAGTCCCGTTACAGGCACAGGGTGGCCCAGAGGGTTCCAGGAGGTTTAGGCTCCCAGATTTCATGATATTCGGCACGTGAAGGTGGTGAGGTTGTCAGCCTCACGCACCGGCCGCCTTTACCCGCAGGAAATGTTCCTGGTACTCATTTTCATTAGGGCCTGAGTCGACCCCAGGGACATGGTATGGTCAGAAGGAATATGTCACTGAAAAATCCAGTGACACCACCGGGAATCAATCCCGGGTCCATCCAACTAGTAGTGCAGCACCTTAACCACTATGCTACCCCAGGCTCCTGAACAGAACGCTTACAAACGAAAAATACATTTTATGGATAGCAGTAACTCCTGTCTTTCCCTGCACACACACACACACACACAAAAAGCTTGACAACCATGGTGAAAGTGCCATATGCAATACCTCTAGTTGTTCATAAGCAGAAACCAGCAAAGTCTTTTGATATTCAGTATGTATAGTGGTGACTCAGAAGTAAAAAGTGATATGCTTTGAAGCAATACTGTGAGGAGAAGAATGCGAGCCATGTTTGGTGATGCTGAAAAATGAAACACTTTTTTAAAATTTCGAAGTAACATGTCCCTGTTGTGCAAGGCAATATATATATTTTTTGAATATACTGTCATGCAACAACACCATTAAAAATTTACAATGTTTATTAGTTTTGACCTTCTATTCAGGTCATCATCAGACCATGCATCATTTAACCTGTATGATGCGTGTAGTAAAGAAATTTATCATGGTTTGTGGACAGGATTCATTTGTATCACAGTAGGACTGAGTTGTAGACTCTTGTGAACATGGTAATTAAGGTTCCAGTTCTAGGAAAGATGGGTGTTGCTTGACCTTCCAAGTGACTGGGCTTTTCAAGGATTCTACTTTATGGAATTATGTATAATATGTATAATGCATGTAAATTTTTAAAATTCTCTGAACATAATAGTGTATTTAGGTTAAACTGCATACCAGTTATGAAACAGTCAAAAGATCTACAACTAAGAAAACTTACATGTTTTAAATGGTTCAATAGAACACTGAATAAGTACCATTTGTATACCACTGGGTTATGTTCATGAATGTTATATTGCTTGCAGGAAATTATTGGTGAAAATGAAGAAGCCCAAAATGACTCTGAAGGAGAAGAATCTTCATAATTAATTTGTCATATTTTATGTAATTGATTATGGCAATGTTGGATGGCTAATGCTTAGTTAAGAGGATGTAGTTGTTTGTGCTTATTATTGATGTAGCAATGATTTTCACTGTGACATTCTAATGGGTGGTTTTAACAATGTTTGTGGTTGTAAAGGGTTCAATTTTATAAGAGAAATGCTTAAGACAGTAAGTTACTGGAGATTGTGTTTTCAGACGTCTCATAGTTACTCATTAAGTCTCATCATATCAGTTGATTGGCATGGTTATTGTTTTTACTGAAAATGCAAGAAAATAAAGACCGAACATTCCACTGAGAATAAATCTTCATTGAAGTGCCTTGTCAAGGCTTGCAGAGCTGGATGAGAGTACTGAATTATGACTGGCGCTATGAAAGAAATACCTGAGAGGGTGTTACGCTGATTTATTAATTCTAGTGAATGTCCAGTGGAATAACAGGCAAGCCTTGTATTTGTCTGTGTAATGCCACAGCAGGTGAGGCTTTTATCCCACCACCACCTGTTATGCTGCAGTTAGGACCCCATGTTTGCTTTGTCCTGATTGCATTCTTCAGGTTTTGCATATAGTGTTGTCACATGGACCATGAACTGAAGAATTGTCTTGTGAGTCCAAAAATGCAACCATCAGCAACTTCCTTACAGACTGCTTGGAATTTCTGCCCATCTGCCATTCATTGTGGACCATGCGCCTATGGACTTCTATGTCAGGGATCTTTGAATTAGCACTTCCTGGGGGAAAAAACTTCTGATATGAAGTACTCTGGTGGGTGCATACACCGAGCTGTTGTGTATTTTTAGAAATCAGATATATTTTGTATTGAGTGGAGAAATCAGTCTGATGATTGTATGGAGAAATATGGCCCATCCACTGTTGCTTCTTCGTTACGGACATGTATGTTGACATGATAAATTTGACTGTAACACTCCCTAAGGTGATGCCTATTGAGTGGCTTATTTGGACGTTTCGAATTTTATAATGTATTCCATAATTGGCGAATTTGTTGAGAAATAATGAACCGTATGGAGCTATGCTTGTCTTGAGAATTGCGTTCTTCTGGGTTGTTATGCAGCGAGTAGTGGTAATGGACCCAGAAGAATGCAGCTCTCATCTACTTCGCTATGGAAGCCTGCAATCCTACACTCTTCTTGATTTTGATATTATACACTCCATTATAGATGCTGAAGTACTTAAAGCCAAGTGAGTAACTCTCTAATGGTTTGTTTGGGTAGGCTTTCCCTGCCTGTCCATACTGAAGGCTGTTAATGCTTCTCATCCGTTTTATTTCCAACCTCATTTCTATCAGTTACAAATGCATTTGAGACAGAACTAAAAACAAAAAGAACTTTGGTGTGGGAAAGTACCCCTGCTATCTGTTCTGGTATTTTGAGAGATGTGAAAGAAAGTAAAGAGCAGAAATAGAATGCTTGGTACTTGTGTGATGGTAAGTTTGTCATTGATTGTAGGAGGCTTCAGACAGGATGTGAAAGGATTAATTAAACCTCTGTTTTTAATATGAAACATTTCTTTGTTCATAAGTGTGTGGCTTCTTTATAATCATAAATTATTATTTTCTGTAAATTCTTTTGTCTTGTAGACTGTGTGTATGAATGTGTGTGAATGAAATGCAATTTGTTGTTCATCCAGAGTGGTTATCACTTCACACCTGAAATGGGGAAACTGTAATGAAATGAGAACTTGAAGAAATAGGTCTCACATGCATTTCAGTCAAGTTTTTTTCAAGACTTAAATTTTTTGTCTGTTTTGAAGTTTTTAAGAATTTAAAAATCGTCCTACAATGGCTTGTCCTGAATCATGGTGTTCTTACGGTGATACATGCCGCTGGTTTATTGCTTTAATCCGAATCATGGTGTATTGTCAGCCCCAGCACTGCGTAGCTGGAGTTACCTATGATACTGCACGTGTTCTTCAAGTCATTACAAACCATTGGCTGGAAGTAGGAACTCACTATGTACTGTACTAGGTTATATAGCACAAGCAAGGATAAGTGTGAGTGACTGGTGTCACATCCTGGTCCATGGCTGTGGAATTGTAGGATTTGTCATGAGATTCCAACTGAGACAGAATTGCCATTGATGAGACTTGTTTCTTCTCATGACCAGTTCTTGGGTCATTGTGATTACATGTGTAGACTTTGTACCATTGTCAGAATTGTGACTGATATGTGGAATTTTGAGTTCCATTAAGACTGTTCCTTTGGCCACAACAGAACTTGTTCAAGGACAAGTGTAAGTTTTCTGTTGTATTGAGTCTGGACTGATAGTTTTAGCTATAACTCGATCCAGTTTTGCCTTCAAGCTCAAGACACGTTATGATAATTTACATAGAAGGACGAATGACATTACATTTCTTTTAAATTATAAAATACCATAATCTTCAAACAAAATTCTCTAAAACTGTCTGTAGCATATTGTCATTGGATCACACTAGAATCAGTGCTAGTGAGGAAGGCAGCCTGTGCCTGATGATAGTGGCAGGTGCACAAGAGCCTGATAGCAGTAGCAACTAAAGTTAATTTTCACAGAACTGGACAAAGGCTTCACCTGTCATCCTGTAATCATAAATCAGTGAGGGTCCCATTACCTGCAGCCTAACAGAACCAGTAGGCTTAGTATGTAATCAAGTACTGCTGAAGCATAGGGCAGAGGCCAGTTCTTGGACAGGTATGGCAGGCAGGTGGTGATTTGAAGTAGTTGTTGCCAGCACTGGCACTCTCATATTGCAGTGATGAACTGCCTGGCGACATCCAAAAATACAGGCTTCAGCAGAATCCTGCTGTCTTGAGGGATATAAAAACGTGTAAAACTTTTACATTTAAAAATACAGCTTATTACAGTGCTGTGTATTAATTCTTTTTATGTGTACCTGAAGATACAAGAAGGATCAATGTATAACTTGTGCTCAGTCTGATTTCTTTATTTAACATAGATATATTCAGTGGGTGCTTTGTATTTCAGCGTTATCTGCTGTGAATCACAACAGAAAGAATAACAACACACATTAGGTCAGCAATGACAAAGACACACAATAAAACTCAATATAGCACATCCTTGCCATTTGTGTGGGGAACACCCCGTAAGTGGGAAAACCACAATGCAGAAAGTAAAGACATGGGAAAATGGGGTTAGGGGAACAAAAGACACATGAAATATGATAGTGTACAAATAAATGATTAATAAACACAGAAACATTTGTGTTGGTGTTTACTGGAATGGTGTTGGTATTTCTGAATGAAAGTTGCCATGTAGAGTGCACATTGGAGGGGACACTAAAGGTTTAGGTTGTGGACACACCAAATCAGACAAGACAAGACAAGGCAGATTCAGTGTGACTGATTGGAACCCTCAGAACAGATTTCAATGGTGGCAACCAACTACACGTACATGGTTCACATTCAGATGAGTGCTGTGTCATGTTGACTAGGATGTGTCACAGTTAATGGTCAGTCAGGAACTCCAACAATGGTCAAGAGAGCAGATCCCCATGATCAAGATGGTAGTTCCACAATGGGAAATGGAATAATCATTCCTTTATGACGTTAAAGATGAGACAAAGCAACAGGACATTATCTGAAAGGTGTAGGAAAATATCAGGAATAAGATGGGATGTAAAGGTATATATAAGAGGTAGTACTGATGGTGTTTTAAATTTTATTATTTGATTACTGGTAACACAAAATATCTACAATAAAAATTTACAGGGATCATTGTCGATCAACTTACATTAACATTAACCTTTGACAATACATATTTAATAAAATTTTCTACTAACCATACACTTTTATCTCTTTAAATATAGGGTATGATGATAAAAGAGTTAATAGACTTCCAAATATCTGAAAATTGTCCTAATTATTATTATTATTATTTTTATTTAATTATTGATAACAGATAGTTATTAGACTAAGAATTTAAAGTGATAATTTTGGAATATTGCAAGGCATGATGAAAAAGAAATACAAAACAAATGACTGATACAAAACAAATGACTGATGGAACAATGGGCACAAAAACCTGACAAAACATGTGAATTTTACCTCAGAGTAGTGAACAACACCTACATTAGCTTCAGTGATTAAAAGAACAGCTTGTACACACACACAAACAACTTAATTACATTCTGCACTTCAACCCCTCCAGAACTGGATCAGACTTAGCCTCGGAAACAGAACAGCTGTTAGCCTACTTCCCCACATTAGGAGACAACAATCAAATAACCAAGTGGCCGGGAATTTAAATAAGTTACAGAACTGCCAGGCTGCAATCAAAAAAGCTCACAAATGAAACATAATGGCATATGAGAAGGATCATGATAGAAAAATTGAAGAATTTGTACCCAAAAATGAGTTCCAGTGAATCACAGGATTCTAATACTGACACAGTAAAGACACTAGGCAAAGAACTGATGATGTGTTCTGCATCCACATTGGTTAACCTGATGATGGCTCACAAGAGCCAAGAAATGTAGTTACTGGTCAACTGTATACCACTTTGACATGCATCCCCTTGTGTTTGGAGTCCAAACTGTTTGAAGTAATAAATATTACTGTCTACACAACTTAACTGCCAGTCCCAGTGGACATACGGTCTAAGATGTAGGTCTACACCCGCTCGCCTGCTGAGATTGTGGGTTCGAATCCCACTAGGGGTATGTACGTTTGTCTGTTGTGAGGGTTGTGTGTTGTCATGGAAAAGGTCTCTGTGACAAGCTGATCACTCATCCAGAGGAGTCCTACCAACTGTAGTGCATTGTTGTGTTTGATCTAGAAACCTCGTGAATGAGGAGGTCCTGACCCACTGGGGTGCGTAAGGCTGACAACCTTACCACCATCCTGTGCCGTCATGAAATCTGGGAACCTTAACTTCCTGGAACCCTCTGGGCCACTCCAGGCCTGTAACGGGACTGCTGCTTGACCCACTGGGGGCTGTTGTGCCAAAAACAAACAAACACAACTTAATTAATTTCACTTAATTAATGAAGGTTTATAGATAGCAATATTTATTACTTCAAACAAATTCAACCGCATACCAGTCTTACTAAAATGAGCTGTGCTGAAAAGGCACAGTATCACAGAACTTCACACACATTTCAGATATCCATTGTACTATACTCCACGATAAACTTCATGTTATTCACTCCGTGCAATATAATCAGTAATCTACAACAATCAACCAACGAAATGCACACAATTAGTCATTTATGTATTCATAATTATATTCAAGCAGTGGAACTCCTACAATGTTTGAATCTCATAGGTTCTTCATCAGGGAGTACATCAAATAGTTTTAGTTGTATGTTCTTTTACGCATTATGCAAGATCAGATACAGAGATCGAGCTTCAGCTACCTAAAAAATAATTAGATGTGTTTTATACAAACCTATTTGATGTACTCTCTGATGATGAACCTGTAAGGCACGAAACATGTACGAGTTCCACTGTTTGAATATAATTATGAATGCGTAAATGACTAATTGTGTGCATTTTGCTGGTTGATTGTTGTAGCATACTATGGCGTGCCCTTACTCTATAGAGCTATTATGCACTGCCCATAAATTCTGCTTCTGAGCACAGTGACAATGTGGAATAACCCCACTGCACATAAACTTTTTGCCACTAAAGTGCACAAACAGAGGAAACAAAATAGATAATTTCTGGCCTACATCAAGGGCACAACTGTCAGTCTTAATGCCACATTATGTGTCACATGACTGTGATCCTCAGTCCTTGGTTCTGTTGATCTTTCTGATAAAAGGGTGCAATTTCCATTTCTCCTTCCTGTAATTATACAGTTATGCAGATTACAGGCAGTTCTAGTGAAGAGTTCAGCCTTCTCTGTGGGAACATCTATAGCCTTCTGAAAAAGAGCATTTTTTCTGGTCAGAAATCCAAAAGAACATTCGACTACTTGTCATGCTCTGTTCAATTGATAATTAAAAATCTTGTATCTGTACTGCAGTTCTCTGTTGGGATATGGTCTCATTAAGTTCTCATAAAGAGGGAAAGCTTCATCAGCCACAACTGGAAATGGAGTTTCGGTGTCACAATTGGTAATCTGAATACACCATCTGGAACATTTTGGCCTGGGCCACCATTTAACAGAGCTTTTCCAAATTGTATATTTCACTTTCTATCCTACAGGCACCTACAACAGTAAAGATACATATATATTTAGCATCTGCTGTTGCATGCAAAACAAATAATGTATAAGATAATGACATTTTATACAGCAGTGTTTTCCATACATATTGTCAATGCAATTTGAAGTTTACTCGCTTCAAGTACCTTGTAGACCCTCTCAACCAATCACTTCTAGGAGCGACATCCACATATGTTGGTTGTAAATGGACTACATTGCAGTACAGCATTTCATATTCTGTTGGGAATGCAGTGATGAAAGTTCAGGGATCATAAAATGCTCGGCATTGCTCAAATAGTTGAAGACCGGTTAGCTTCTCAGGAAGAACCCTGCTCCATGGAGTTAGTTTCATATTATATTCACTGTTGACTCCCCCACCGTTTAGTACACTGCCAGGCTCTGGAAGGACATTCCAATTGCCAAAAGCTGAAAGAAAAGTCACTAAATATGAGACTAAGTAATCACAGTTTTGTCTGAAAGATATCATCACCAAATGCAAAGAAAATATTCACGCAGCACAGTAATTGCTGTTGTTCATGTTACATACAAAACACTATTTCTGTCAAAACCTGAATTTCACAACTGGAAAATCATTGTTTCCAGTTTCTTAAAATGAAGTGAAGGTTATGTCAATAACCATAACATACAATATAAAATTTTAAGTACATATTTTTTAAATGATCATGGAACTACACAAAATCCAGCTAAGTCAAGGCGTGTCTGCTGTAATAATATACAAAACACTCCCTGAATACAAAATTGAATAATGCAACCAGACCAAGTACTTAAAATGAAAAGCAGATCTTCATGGACACACAATAAAAAATATTACTGTAATTTAACAAGATTTGAAGCATTTTAAAGAATCCAGGCATAAAAACTTTTTGCTTTGTAATTGAAGAACACTGTTTAATTAGTCAAAATAATTTGTTGCAGAACTGGATTCTGTTGAAAGGAATATAGTTTATTTTCTACGTCTCAAACAAAGTACTTTCAAACAGCCGGCTGCTATCCTGCAGTGTATTGTCAGTAACATCATCATTTTGATCCTGGTAATTTTAACAAAGTTAGGGTGCATGAAAATATTAAATTCTGAATTCTGTGGTCTCTGCTGCAGTTAGAAATCAATCTTATTGAAACCTGCAATCTGTTGCAGTCTTGTCAACAGTGTGGGGGACTCATGAGAAATGTACCATGTAAAAGTGTGTGGCCTACTTAAAAATTTCATTCTCATGACTTTTTGGTTGCATCCAAACAGATGTGTGCATAGGAACTTCCATTGCTCCATCCATTAAGCAGTGTTACTGTCACAATTATTTTTTCTGTTGAATGTGTGTTACACATATTTGATATTAATAATTACTAAAATGAACATAAGAAATGCAGCCACACTTTACACATGTGTGTCTCCTGGATGTTTACAATAAACATTCTTGCCTACACACTTCCCAGTCATCCTAACATGAAACGCTTTAATAAGCTGCATATTTGGTACTATTCGTGATGTAAATTGGTTCCATACACAATGAAAGTTACGATTGGCCAACTTAACAATCTTGTAGCAAACCGTGACCAACTTAACGTTTACCAAGTTCGGGAGGTTTTTCCTTCAAATTCCATGACAGAATCCGCCATTGTGACAGGCTGCAAAGATTTAGGGCATTTATTCCAGTTTCTCCAGGAAACGTAAAACCAATTCTGGCATTCGAGGCTGTATAGTTGCACGTAATGTGCTCATTAAAAAATAGCAAAAACATCTTACATGTTACTTGGATTAGATGTCTGCGACAAACGTGTCCGTCAGCCTAGCAGCAAACGTACTGCAAATGCATTTCTTTAAAAAAATAAGTTTAGCTACCTAACGCAAAGAAATATCCACACCGCTCAATCGAGCATTCAGACTTTGGGACAGTGTCTACCAAATGTCGGTGTGTTGCAGTCACTTGTTTCATTTCTCGTGTGCACTCGAGATATCGTGAGAGTATGTTGTTTTGAGATGGTGGTTTCCGGTACATCTATTCGAATTTATATACCGCTATTTGCTTACCTGTCTGCATACATTCCTTTGACCACAGTATGGACAACAGTTTTAAAATTAACAAGCCTAGGGCACGTTTAATAGTTCAAAGTAAGTTTTCTTTAGTCTTATTCTCATAATATTATGGCAATATTCAAACCGGACTTTGCATTTTCGTATTATAGTAATATCTGTTATACTTTAAAAAGTAAGTTGCATGGTATAAGTGTATATTTTGTATATGAAGAAGAAATAAGACTTTTATTACATGTTTTGAATAGGCCCCTATCAACGTACTGTCTCGGGAGGTGCGATTCGACAAAATACGTACGGTGCCATACAAGATAATTCTAAACTGGATAAAACCATACGGTAAGAACACGGTATTCTAGCGACTGCAAATAACAGCAACTGCGTCATTGGAAACGCCGAAAGAAGCATGCAGGAGCTGTTTCTTTTTTTGATCACATTTTTTCATTCTAAGATGATTGTACAACTACTTTCAAATGATTAATAAATTCCAGGCAGAAGCCATTAACCTGATTCACTATTGCACTGACTTCAGTCACGCAAATCTTATGTCATATTTACATTTAATAAAGAGCTTGTTAACTCGGGGTTTGGCTGGGGTCATTTGGCTTTTTTATTGTTTGGAATTTTAAATATGTTATGGATTGTTGTTGTTTTTCTGCTGCTATTGTGAAACAATTAATGAAAAACTGAATGTTTTAATACAAATTATCATGGACCTAACTGGCTAGTAAGAATGGGGAT
>Ga0209629_10003283_pt1 | contig 11511 bp, 2 predicted proteins | sample TergutCu122P5_FD_187286 | JGI IMG/M metagenome (GOLD analysis project Ga0209629, IMG submission 187286) | Cubitermes ugandensis P5 segment gut microbial communities from Kakamega Forest, Kenya - Cu122 P5 (SPAdes) (version 2) | ecosystem: Host-associated > Arthropoda: Insects > Digestive system >...
GTCTGTAGCTGTATATACAGGATATGTAGTGACAGAACATGAGGGAAATATGAATATGGGACAATATTACAGTTAATAATACAGTTAATACATTCCACAGTGTAGCTGTATATACAGGATATGTAGAGACAGAACATGAGGGAAATATAAATATGTGACAATATTACAGTTAATATATTTCAAAGTATTTAGCTTTATATACAGGATATATAGAACCAGAACATGGGGGAAATATTAATAGGGAAAAGTAATACAGTTCATAAAAATATATCTCAATGGCCAAACACAAATTAACCTCCAATATAAAGGTAACATTACCATCAATATAATTATAGTCATAAATACAATTACAATTTGTCAATCCTGCACTAATGTTTCTCATCTACATATAATATTCAGACAAAATAAAAAATTTACAATAATACAGCTGCAGTACAAGTATATGAAAGTACAAGCTGCAAGTTTTTAAGCCATAATAATAATAAAACCACTAACATGTACTGCAGTGTCTGTGTATCCTACAGCTGTGTCACACTCTGGTTATTAAACAAACAGAACACAGTTCACTGTTCATATATACTGTACATGATTCATATACTGTCAGGCAAAGTTTGTTGACATTTTCATGCAGGATATTATGTTCTATCCTTTGTTACAGTACACAGGTTTTATATATATATATGTATATTACAAAAATGAGTTTTAATTTCCAATTCATTGAAGTGCACTGTGATCTGAAAAAGGTTTATTTAGTGCTTTGTGGAAGTGAAATTGTACGAACACCGTAATGCAGTCCGTAGTCTGCACAGTGTTGCATTGAAAGAAATTGATTTCGTTTACAGACTTAGCAATAAACACGAATTGCCCAAATAACAACTTTACATGTCCCAGGGTGCATTTAATAGCAGCAATTCGAATAATTTTTGATTCCATGTGTTAAGAAGAATTCTGATTCAACCTTCAATATACAAATATTCATTGATGAATTTTGGAATAGCAAGCGATTTCTCAACACAGTGCGAAATAGAAACAACACACCTGCCCTACACTTAACATACTTTATCACGTCCAACAGGAAGTGTGTACAATTCCTATTTCTACTGAAGAGCATTACAGCAACTTTTAAATTACAAACTATTTACACTTGAAGACATAAATTATCAACATGTCACTGATTGTGAGGGGGCGATTGATTGAAAATTCAGCATCCAATTTTACCACAGCCACCAACATTTCCCTATCTACTCTAACTCCCTCTGTCACTGTTCAACCAACAAACCCGGTCTGCTCACTCGATAACAGCACAATATCTGGTACTGTGTGATGGGCTGACGGAAGGCCACTTCTGTGTTGTGGCTTTGGCTATCAGCGGTGCTGCATTACAGCAGGATGGTAATCTGACTGGTAGCTTTACATTGAAAGGAGGGCTGGACAAAGCCACCACCTGAGCCAAATGACAGCAGGAAGGGTGTGAAATGTTGGGAGGAATACAGCTGATATCGCATAGTGTTATGAACAAAGCAACATACAGTGGCAGTAATACACCTTATAGTGTACAGTGTTATGAAAACAGCAGCACACATTGGCAGTAATACAGCTTATAGTGCATAGGGTTATGAACACAGCAGCACACACTGGCAGTAATACAGCTTATGGTGCATAGTGTTATGAACACAGCAGCACACAGTGGTAGTAATACAGCTTATAGTGCATAGGGTTATGAACATAGCAGCACACACTGGCAGTAATACAGCTTATGGTGCATAGTGTTATGAAAACAGCAGCATACAGTGGCAGTAATACAGCTTATAGTGCATAGTGTTATGAAAACAGCAGCACACAGTGGTAGTAATACAGCTTATAGTGTACAGTGTTATGAAAACAGTAGCACACAGTGGCCATAATACAGATTATAGCACAGTTTTATGAACACAGCAGCACACACTGGCAGTAATAGAGCTTATAGTACACAGTGTTATGAACACAGCAGCACACGGTGACAGTAATACAGCTTATAGTGCACAGTGTTATGAAAACAGCAGCACACAGTGGCAGTAATACAGCTCATAGTGCATAGTGTTATGAACACAGCAGCACACACTGGCAGTAATACAGCTTATGGTGCATAGTGTTATGAACACAGTAGCACACAGCGGCAATAATATAGCTTATAGTGCATAGTGTTATGAACACAGGAGCACACAGTGGCAGTAATACAGCTTATAGTGCACAGTTTTATGAAAACAACAGCGCACAGTGGCCGCAGTTAGCAGTGTGGCTTAGGATTGTACAGTAAAAGTGCTAAGCATGATGATACATATCAAGCACTAACCCCATTCATGTGTGTTCTGGTTCACCACCCACATCTAGCCCACCAAACAGACAGCGCTGACAACACAGCAGACCCTCCAGTGGTTCCCTCTGCTTCCAAACCGCCGCCACCCCCAAAGCCATCTCTCTATGAATCTGTGCCCCTTAAGCGTTCGCTATGACGTCATTCACTCGCAAAGTCTCAGAGGGCAGGAAATGGCCGTAATGCCACTACTGTTACTTTAAAATGACCCAAGTCAAAACGTCTGCCATTGTGTCAATGGGGGCGTGACATTCAGCCAGACCAAGATTTAGAGGTCAACAGTACCCTTACTTCAATAGCTTGTGAATGTTTCATTGTAGCATTTGAATTGGCAGTGAACTGCATCTGGTGGTTTTGTAAGGCATAATTCGGGTGGAAAGTTTGATAAAAACTGCCTCACTGTTCCGGTAGCTTACTCTCGTTTTTTTCTTCCCATATATATTTATTTTTACAAACTCTCACGTGGTTTATCAGCCTTATCTTGGGTAAGCAACAAGTTTCATTTGAAGAGCCTACTCTCACAATTTCTCTCATAACCCTGGTTTGCCATACTGTGCTGCCACATACAGATGGACTGTTCCCTATTGCATATGGCTAAAGTAATTCAGTATAACTCCCCTCTGTTAGTTTCCCTTTAACCCATTCCCATAGTTTCTGTCATATCTCAGTGTTGTCCGTCTTTGTGGCCACGTTCCAGGTAGTGTATTTTCTATCGTTCCTTTCTAATATCTGTTTATTATTTTCTCCTCTGTGGTTATTCTGTTAAGCCCAATTCCGTGGTCCATGCTGTGCCACTGTGTTGCCCGTAAGGGCTGCCAATTGCCAGCCTGTTAGTTACCTAACTGTGTGGATAAACACGATATGTTATTTAATTCTTCTGGTGTAAGCTCCTCTGCAGCCCACTGGTGTAGAATCTCCAACACCTCGGTGTTGCCTTTCTCTGTTGCCACTTCAAAGACAGACTTTTGTCTATCGTCTTTGGCTAACAACAATCCGTTTTTTAACTCCTCTGCTGTTAGCACTGGTTTAGCCCACTCCCATATTGTCTTTAACGACTCTATGTTGCCTTGATCTGCTGCAACGTGCCACGCTGTCTTTTTCTGATCGTCTTTGGCTAACAGCAAATTATTTCTTAATTCTTCTGTGGTTAGTTCGTCTTTGCCCCACTCCCACAGTACATCCAACAGCTCTGTATTGTTCACCTCTGCTGCATCGTGCCAGGCGGTTCTTCCCCATGCATGTTTGGCTAGGAACAATTTATGTTTTAACTCGTCTGCGGTTAGTTTCTCTTTAGCCCACCCCCATAGTAGCTGTAAAAAGTATTTATCGCGACTTATCACCGCTGTTTGCCATGCGGTTACACCATAATTGTCTGTGGCTAACAACAATTTTTTCTCTACATCAGCCATTGTTGTTTCTTCATCAGCAAACTCACATAGTTTTCCCAACACCTCCATTCTGCTCCAGAGTGTTGCCACATGTAAGGCGGTTCGTTCCCTTTGGTCTCTGGCTAACAACAAATTCTTATTTAACTCCTCTGTCGTTTGTATCTCTTTAGCCAACACCCACAGTTTCTCCAATATCTCTTCATTTCCCTTCATTGCTGCCACATGCCAAGCCGTTGTTGTTTTCCCATCGAATTTTGCTAGCAACAGTTCATTATATAACTTCTCTGGGTTTAGTTCCTTTTTAGCGCAATCCCATATTCCATGTAATATCTCTGTCCTACCTAGTTCTATTGCCTCGTGCCAGGCAGTGTGTTCTTTATCGTCTGTGGCTAACAAAAATCTATCATGTAACTCCTCTGTTGTAAGTTCTTCTTTAGCCCAATTCCATAGTTTCAGTAGTAAGTTTATGTAACCCTGCCTTACTGCCAAGTGCCAGGCGGTCCTTTCCTTATAGTCTTTGCCTAACAACAGATTTTTGTTCAACTCATCTGGTGTTAATTCCTCTTTAGCCCATTCCCACAGTGTTTCTAATACTTCAGTGTGTTCCTCCAATGCTGCCCTGTGCCAGGCGGTTCGTCTGTGTGAGTCTTTAGCTAACAACAATTTATATTTTAATTCCTCTTTGGTGAGTTTTTCTTTAGCACACTCCCACAGTTCGTGTAATGTCTCTGTGTTGTCATGCACTGCTGCATCGTGAAAAGCTGTTAGGTCATCATCACTCTTGGCTAATAAAAAATTATATTTTAGCTCCTCTGGGGTTAGTTCTCCTTTGGCCCACGCCCATATTTTCTGTATTACTTCTCTATTGCTACCTGTTGCTGCAACGTGAAGAACTGTTTCCTGAGAAATGGCTCTGGCTAAGAGAAATGTATCTTTTAACTCCTCTGGAGTTAGTTTCTCTTTACCCCACTCCCATAGTTTCTGAAGTACCTCTGTTTGGCCAGTATTTGCTGCCACGTGAAAGGCTGTTTGTTCCCTAAAATTTTTGTTTAGCAAGAAATTACTTTTTAACTCTTCTGGGGATTGTTTTTCGTTGCCCCACTCCCACAGTTTCTGTAGCACCTCTGTTTTGCCAAACCGTGCTGCAACATGAAAGGCTGTTTCTTCCTTTTCATCCTTATCTAACAATAATATATTTATCTCCTCTGCCGACAGTTTCTCTGTACTCCACTCCCAAATTTTCTGTAGTAACTTTGTTTTGCCACCCTGTCCTGCAATGTGAAAGACCGTCTGTTCCATGTCATCTTTAGCTAACAACAATTTATTATTGAATTCCTCTGTGGTTAGTTTCTCTTTAGCCCACTCCCACATTTTCTCTACTATGTGTACATTGCCATTCGTTGCCGCTATGTGCCAGATAGTCTGTTTGCTCTCGTCTTTGGCTAATAACACTTCATTTTTGAACTCATCTGTTGTTAGTTCCTCTTTTGTACAGTCCCATAGTTTCATAAATATCTCTGTTTTGCCCTGCTGTGCTGCCTTTTGAAGCACTGTGTCCTTTATATAACGTTTGTCTGAGAATAAGTCCGTATTTTCAAATTCTACTGTGGCCAACAACAATTCATCTTTTAATTCCTGTGGAGTTAGTACCTTTTTAGCCCAAACCCATAGCCTCTGTAACACCTGTATATTGACCCCCAGTGCTGCCACGTGCCAGGCTGTTCTTTTCTCTTTATCTTGCACTAGCAAGAGTCTTCTAATTGTATCTCTGTTGTCTGCTGCTTGCACGCTATCTAACAAAAACCCAATAATGTTAGCATTAGCTTCGCCCGCTGCCTGATGTACTATCATTTCACAATCTTTCCCTAAGTCACGTATCCAATTTCCGTACTGTTTCAAGACCTCATCCGATAGCTCATAACTTGATATTAATCCATCTATAAAAACTCTAATCACCCTATATTCTCTTTCCAGAAATATATCTTTCAGTATAAAATTCTGTATTTCCTCTGAAGTGTTGTTCCCATCGGTCAAGCGGTTCACCAAACAATCTGCAACATAATATTCGGCGAACGTGCGGTGGATAAAGTGCGGTTTACCGTCATGACTTACTTGCACTATCCCGATTCTGCTTAACTGTTTGTCTGAAAATAAACATTCTCTATCATTATGAAAGAGTGCCACTGTTTCCTCGTTGAACAGCACCTTCAAGGCCAGCAGCTGATGATCCTCTCTCATGATTTTTAAATCACGTTCTCGTTGCTCTTGTGCAATCACGTTACTCTTCCGGACTTGAAATTTTTCCTCCTGATAGATGTCATATTTGCTTTCAATGAATTTTCTGTATAATGCAATCAAGTCTAGCTTGGATGGTAAGTCAGGCATGGACTCTGGCGAATGGCAAAATATTTGAAGTTCTTTTTCAAATGCCTCTGCCAACATGCGGCATTGTAATGGGATTCCAGCAAATTCTCTTTCTTTGTCGCTAATTGAGTGGACTAGTTCCTTAATTAATTCCTTAGCATATATTTCTAACTTCTTTATGTGTTCCTCTTTTCCGTTATTGTCCATATTTGTAACCCAGTCCTTCAGACTCCAAAATTTTGTCAAAAATTCGATTTGATTTTCTTCAGAGAAGGGTTCCAGTGTGTAGGATAGCTGTTGTAGCTTATCTTCCAATTCGTTTCTCAGATGTGGTCTGGTGGTGACCCACAGATTTTCTACCGCCGTCTGTCTTAGAGCTTGCAGTAAATCAATGACAGTATCTTTGTAGAACGGACTGATTTCGTCAAAACCATCGAGCATTATTACTACTCTTACCTTTTGCTTTTGTTCACAACACTGTTTAAATAATTCCATTTCTAAACCAGGTTTATGTCTTAGCACTTTCTCCGATATAAATTCAATCACTTTCTCCTTATCGATCTGTTCATCTTCCAGTGTCTTCAGTGCATCTGTATGGGCATTTAAGTCAACTCTCACTACCCATTTGGCTGGGAAATTCTGTTTGATTTGCTTAGACAGATGTGTCAGTACGGTCGATTTACCCATCCCTGCTGTATCAGAAATCAGCATCACACTCTTGTGCTGTGCTTGCTCCAACAGTTCTTCTAAATCATCAGCTGTATATGTGTGTACAATCTTGGTATCAATATATTCACGCAGTGTTTCTAAGTTTCCTTGCGATTGCTGCCAAACGAAATCCCCTGACTCGTCTTTTTCTAGCCAATGCACGTTCGTTTCTGGATAAAGTTGACACAGTTTTTTGAATTCTTGTTCACTTCTAGCCACATATACATGTGAGTCTCTTACATATTTATCACAAAAAATGTCCTCTTTAATGGTTATCCGATGATTAAATGTTCTGCCGATATAGTAACCTTCATTGTAGCCACTAGAAATCGGCACTGGATCAGCAATCTTAAGTTCCTTTTCTTCCAGCAAAACACCAAAAGGCAGACTGTTTACAATTGGAGATTCAGCAGATATGAGATCGTTTAGAGAAATTTTAGCATCCTGAAATGTAACTGACTTCTGTAGTAATTTCTCCTGTGAACTGGTGGTTAAATCACTCCAAGTTAACTGTTCATCTCTTTCAACAAATGCTGTACCAAATATTTCCTTACCTATTTGCTGCAGAGAATGGAGCGTGGTACTTTCTGATCGAATGGACAAGATAATTTTGATGTTTGTTTTGAGTTTTATTGTACTGAAAATTGTTCCGATTGTGTGCTGTGCTTCAGCATTCAACAGTTGATTTGTATCGCATGCCATCAGTAATAGATGTGGTTTTCCAATTGACAGCATTACAGTACTGAAATCCATCAACTGATTTACTGATAACAAACGCTTTAATTTCAGTACAGTGTACTGACCTGCACTGAGACGACCAGTCTTTTGAAGAACCTGATAAACCTTGATTATCCCTGTCCATTCATCCCCACCAACCACCTGTAACTGCAATACTTGCTTTTGGAGACTTTCTACAAAGTCTGTTAAACCCAAATCTTCTGCCTTAAAATAAAGTGGGCTTCTGTCAATCCTTTCTATGTAACGTCTTGTTTCAACCTGATAAACCCTATTTCTAACCTGATTTGATGACAAAGCATCTGCTGTGCTCTTTTTAACCTGAGGGAACAGCTGAAGCAACCGTTTCACATAGGGAATGAAGGCCTGTAATGAACTACCATTTTTAGCATGTATTTTGTCGTTTTCAATCTCAAAGCTCCTCAGTATTTCTTCCGCTTGTTTTTGGACCTCTTTATCTTCCATTACACAGAACAGTTCTTTAGGGTTAAAGAATTCCGGTAACTGACGTAACCAACGATAACTCTCTAAAAACTGCCGCTCTTGTTGACAAAATACACTTAGCCTGCTCACCTGCTCGTCGTATGTTTTAGTTTGGTAACGTATGGGATGGTAACCCTCGATCTGGAAAGTTACGTCTTTAACCTCTTGGTGGTAATCATTCAAATGTTTTGCCCCTTTAAAGAAACTTTTATATTCTTCGCCACCCCTTAAGCCGGAACTGACCGGCCAATCAATCACCACTTGTACTTTCAGTTTACCCTGTTCATCTTTACCTACTTGCCCTGTTTTAGGGTCAAAGGCTTCCACAATTTTCTGCATACTATGCGTTGCTAGATTATACAATGCAGTATTTTTTTCCCACCACCACATATCAGACAAATTAGTGAAGATGCGATAGACCGTCCCTAAATGTGCGTTACAAGTGTTAATGCGATTTGGAGCAGACAGATAACTGGTGATATCTAAGTGATCTATGTCAATGGAACGTCCTTCTAGCCGCACATCAAATTTGTCAGTCATTTGTGACAACATATCTTTGCAACCTGGGCTGTCAAAAACTACAGTATGGGGATGATAACTCTGTGGAACAGTGTCACTTTTAACGAATGTGTTCCCTTCTATCTGCAGATATTTCATAGTAAAAGTAGTGACTTGCGCTAACCAACCCCCTAAGGAGTGGCCAGTAAAGAACACTTGAAAAATGGGTCTCTTTTCTTGATTAACTTCTTGCAGCACTTCAACAACTTTATCTGCAAAGGTGCTGGCAGATTCCATTTGCTGGACATACTGATTACGCATCACGCCCTTATAGTCTGTCCACAGTGCTCCTACATTTGTAGGGTCAGTGCCTCGATGAGCAATCACAACCTGCTGATTCTGAGGATTCCAATAGGCTGCCCCAAAATACCCGTTAACTTTGCTAGTATTAGACGCTGTCGTCAGTAATTTCCAGCCATTGGGTAAAGCTAACCTCTCCTCATACTGAGCGTCAGTCTCTCGTTTTTTATAGTCTGTGTATGTCTTGAAGGCAAACTGGGCCAGAACGTGTGGTGTGGGGAAAGCGGGGGTTGCTGTGAGTTGGCTTAGAGGTTTTATATTTTTGTCTTTGAAGAAATCATATATTGTTTGCTTAAAGTTCGCATTGCTCAATTTTAGCTTTTCGTCTACACTTAATTCTCCTGATAATGGCCTCAAAACACTTTGTTCGCTTTGCTTTTCGGGGTGCAATGATATAATTTCAGTTGTACTGTCTTTCGAACCAGAATAGTTTAGGGCAGGCATAGTGATGTTTGAGCTTTGCGCACTGCCTTGCTGTGATGAAATCACCCAAAATATCAAAGAGGTTTAGAAAGAAGTGTCAGATGGTGCTTTAGGAACTTAAAAGTTAATTTTCATCTATATCTTTAAGTAATGAAGTCAAGTGAACTATAATAAAAGAAATAATTAATCTGCAAAAATTAGAAAGTTTTGCAATATGAAACATGGACCGTCATGGAACTTAGCTAATGTAACACTATGCACAGTATCATCTGATACACTTGTCAGTTATACCGGTCCAACATCAAAACCACAATGTCAGATTATGTTCAAGACACTAACCTTCAGTAAACATACTGATGTATCTTCCAGTGCAATGACAAGTAGTGAAGACACTTGCTGTCCACCGTCACTCTGATGTTTTAGGTGCTTGTGATGGGCATTCTGCAAGGTGTAGAACTTCCTGGGTCTGTCTACAGCACCATGCCACAGTGGTGACATCTAATGGTGTTACAGTATGTGGCAGCAATTTTCCACCTACTGTCAGTAAGCACTGCCAACATCCACACACTGCAATACCGAAAACCATACCAGCAATATGAAATACCAACAATCCCAGCTGTTGTGATATCCAAGGTGCTGCTCCCGCAGTCCAACATAATGGCAGCCTTTGTTCACATCCACAGCAGTCTCCCCTCTGATGTCTCTCCAGTCCTGCCAATATAGAAAAACAAAATTTTACATGATTTACAGTATATTCAGTACAGACTCCTGCCACTGACACTCTCAGAATTCCTGCTTAAAGTGTCCAACTGTCAACATACAACAATACATTTGAGTCTCTTATTGCCTTACAGCAAGGTGGTGATAAAACAATGCAACTGAATGACGAAAGACGAATGTTGAATTGTGGCAGAATAAAATGCAAGCTGGAGACTTACGTAGGTTTCCTATTTTGAAATGACGTATTGAAAGAGAACTAGTGAAGGTGTGAAAATTTGTACTGTCAGTCACTTATCGTCTCTGAAATTAGAGTAATTTCATTTATGCGGAACTGAAAATCCATGATTGCATAAGAAAAAGATTTGGTGCTGAAATCAAAACCGGTACACATACTTGGAGGTACATGTAGATTTTGTCTGCTCTGACACCCCCTTGGAAATAAAAATTCCGGTAAATATATATCTTTTAATTTTGGAGCGCTAGCAAAATTAATACACAAAATAAGGGAAGGAAGTTATAAGGAGACTGACACAGTTTTAAACTTCATAATTCTGTGACTCTGGGTTCTGTGCAGTTCTTGTTATGAGCAGAAGAGAACACAAAACGTAGATATGGTACAAGAAACATGAGTCTTTAAATGAAAATTTAGACTTTAGGGAATATATAACTGTAAATAATTCCATCATCCCCTTTAAAAGTGTGGTTTAAAATTTGAATCGATTTTTAATAATTTAGAATAAGATTGCCTTACACCATTTTTAGAGGTTCTATCCTTATTTTACTTCTTATACAGTGGGGTATAATAAAATGATCGATGCTACAATGAATGAATGATACAACGAATATCTTTTATCAATAACATCAGGATGCTACAAAGAAAGCGGAGGATGCTATCTGTTGAAATAGCATGCACGTGCCCATTACGTGTCCGGCTACATGTTCAGCTGCACAACAGCACAGCACATTTACTGCACAAAAACTATACAAACTGTAGAGTCTGCTGCTAAATTGTACTTACAGTAATTACACACAAGCTGCTGCTGCTGCATGTTGAGCTGAAGAACAACACAGCACATTTACTGTACAAATAATGTACAAACTGTACAGTCTGCAATTTAACTGTGCTTACACTAATTACAAGCTGCTGCTACATGTACAGCTGCACAACAGCACAGCACATTTACTGTACAAATAATGGACAAACTGTACAGTCTGCAACTGAACTGTACTTACAGACTGCTAATACATGTTCAGCTGCACAACAATACAGTGCATTTACTGTACAAATACTGTACAAACTGTACAGTCTGTAACTGAACTGTACTTACAGTAATTACACAGAAGCTGCTGCTACATGGTCAGCTGCAAATCAACAAAGAATACTCACTGTACAAATACTGTACAAACTGTACAGTCTGCAACTGAACTGTACTTACGGTAATTACACAGAAACTGCTGCTACATGTTCAGCTGCACAAC
>Ga0209629_10003284_pt1 | contig 11510 bp, 10 predicted proteins | sample TergutCu122P5_FD_187286 | JGI IMG/M metagenome (GOLD analysis project Ga0209629, IMG submission 187286) | Cubitermes ugandensis P5 segment gut microbial communities from Kakamega Forest, Kenya - Cu122 P5 (SPAdes) (version 2) | ecosystem: Host-associated > Arthropoda: Insects > Digestive system...
CGCGCAGTTCACAACCGAGCGGCAGCCTGTGTTGCGGCCGGCGGTGGCATTTTCGAAAACCAGCTTTAAGCACAGATAAATTCAAATTAAAGGTAATTTCACGAAGTTAACTTTACATTTATACTTCAAATGTATCATGTATTATGCTGGTTTATTATTTTGTTCCGTTTATTGTCAGTAATCGTTACCTTCTATTCTGAGTTTCAAACGGTCATAACTCCGTAACTGTGGAAAATCGGACACATGTTTATATGAACTTTTTTCATCACAAAGACCTAGAAAATCACCTCCTGCAGTTATGCCCTAAAGTCGTGAAACACCCTGTATGCATGGGATCTGAAACCGAAAACAAACTTGTGCAACTGGTGCTGTTCTTGCAGTGCGAAATTTGTGTTTGCAGATCAGGTGTGAACAGATTTAGTATGCATTGTCTCATTCGTGTTATTGTTGGTCTGATCGTGCATTCATCACCAACACCCTACCTTAAATGGCAAAATGTTCTGAATTGCCTGAATAGCGCTGTAAGCATATCAAAGAGAAATGCGGTATTTTGTGCAACGTTTGTAAACGTTTAATGACCAGTGGTTGACAGTGGATGATTAATCTACATGGGCGATCATTTGATCTACATTTTTAACAAAACAAAACCAAAGTGAATAGTGTTCTGTCATGTTTCATGAAGGGAAGTCTATTCATTTATTTATTATTTGTGTTTTGTTTAATTTTGTTTTAGTTTCGTGCTGAATGGTCTGCGATACTAACAGTGTTACATGATAAAACAAATATACTTTTCTACTCGCTACATACAAATACCCGTAGTGTATGTAGATATATGCAATTTATGTTGCATCTAATGACAATGATGGTAATATGTTTGGTATTCTGGGAAGTTTGCATAGAACAGCAGGTGATTTGTGAAGGTCCACAGGGTGTAACGGTGCTTTTAAACTTTCTGCGAGTGGATTGGTTTCGATTTTATGCTTTTCAGAAACTGATGTAAAATTTCCTTTTATGACCAGCTCGTAGTAGATAATTTGACTTATTGTGAGTGTCGTTATGCTCTGTTCTTTTTTTTTTTAAAGGTGTTAATTTTAGGGAAAATTGCAGTTTACTTCAGTCTATCCCTGACCTTAAACCTGTAAATATTTCAGCCACAGTCATTGTTTTAAAATTTGGATCATTTTAGCACCTCAAAAACTCACTCACCGAATAGGATCAAATAGAGTGAGGAAGGGTGTTTATTCAATTTTTGGGGCAGAATTTGTATAACACAGTTATTTAATAACTAACACAAATTAATAATGCAGTTCAGGCACTTCTTTATGAAATGTTTATGAATTTACAGGGAAATATTTGTTGCCTGACGTGACTTAAAACTCTTTAACAATCCTTCAAGATGTTCTGTAAATTTTGCATAGAATAAATACTTGTGCAATAAAAATCGATGCAAATAAAACTCCTCAAGTGCCAGTATTACCTGTTTAAACTCAGTAGGGTCTGTAGTAGTAAATTAATACAGTTTACTGTATGTCTCGATTGGTGTGTGAGTATTGTTGAAATCTGTGAGTTCAGGAATTGTATTAAACTTGTGACAGCTGGAAGCTAAATCCTAAGGTGCAGACTGTGACTGTGCTTGGCTAAAACCCTGCTCTTTCTTAGCCAACAGCCATCCCCGTCGACTGTCATGTGTAGCCCTTTACTTCAGTTTAAGGAGGTCCCGGTTTGGTATATCAGTCCGGATATCTGTTCTCCTTGTTTAGGTTTATGTGATTTTTCTCAGTTCCTGCTAAGAAATGCCAGAATAATAGCACAGAATAGGACATGACTGCTTCCTTCCAGTTCAGTGCTCGTCATCCTATGCTATGTAATCTGAAGTGCAGGTAGTGTCAGTACATAAACTGCAGACAAATCAGCAGCCTTCCACTTTGTTCTTGAATTCCCACATAGTCATAATCAGTAATGTGGAGTATGGGACCAGAGGTCAACAAGACATACTATGCACAAATTAGCATGTGCAAGTTTTAGGTTTTGTTAGGGGTGTGAATTATGTATCCATCTTCATGTTCCAGAAGAGTGGATGCGACATTAACATATGCTTCCAGAAGTTAATGTCCAGGTTTTATTGTGGCAGGCAAAGCGTGTGGTCTTATACCTGGCCCGTGCCAGATCCGATCGCCTACTGGATGAAATGATGACCGAATTGCAGACAGTTGAGACACTCAACTGCCTCATAGAACGAACAGAAACTCCCCCATTCTATAGACTGACAAGTATGAGGAAAGCTTCCAGCCACTCTGATGGACCAGGTGGTGTGGCTGGTCAAGTTGACCCTAACAATCGCAATGATCTAGGGGTGGAGAAGGGCACCATTCACACCAAGCGGCATAGTGGGGAGGATCCTGGAAGAACAGGGTAAGTTTCTGCTTATCTACTATGCAGCAACATTCAGTTGTATCTTGAAGGTATCTGTCCTTTGGGATGTGACACCTTGTATTTTGGTAGATAGGTACCAATAGAGGTGTCCCTGGACTAGCTGCTAGAAAGTGGAACCCTAGGCAAATGGCACATTCTGTGCCTAGGGCAGAATGGATTTCATATAAGATGCAGAAAAGTGTTGATTAAATTCTCTGTCATTGCGAATTAACGATCATCATGGAATTAAAATAGCCTTAATTTTTTTATTGGACATCTTTACCCACCAATTTGCTGTCTCATGTAACTTTGCACCCACGGTGGTCACATACTTTGCTGTTATGGACGGGCTGCCACTGGGTACCAATATTTTGGATGAACGTGCTGTCTTTTTATACCTAATAGACCTTGCCAGTACTGTGTATATATAGTCAACACTGTGAGAACCATTAATCTCACATTATTTGTCTGCAAAAATGTCATACATTATTGCAGATTATCAGCATGCGAATGTGTAATGGTACAGTTCTGTCCGATGTCCACCATGAGACAGAACAAGACAGGCAATGTACGTGTATCATGACATGGAGGTGCATTCGCGTAACCATTGTTGCCGTCGAAAAGCAATGACTATGACGTGTTGTAAGTGTGTGTCTCATTCTTGCATCTTTTCGGCAGTGTGTTTATTGACAACCTGGACTGATACCTTCTTGACAGTTTCGTGCCCACTGTTGAAACTTTCCACCCACTGAAACACTTTTCTACAACTTCGGGCAGCTTCTCCACACAAGGATCCCAGCCGATGATGGATGTCCACAGGCAATGCACCTTTCTTCCACAAGCACCACCTGGTCCAACTTTGTCCATGATAGTCACCTTCCATTGTCCACGACAGCACACCATTGACAGATGCAATCATCCCACTAAAAAGGAACCTACGCCATCTTCTGCTACCATCTATTGTGTGAATGTTTAAATACCCCTGCCCCGTAACACACACAATTTTTGTATGGCTAGGTATCTGTGTTCACACGTTACAACAACAAGTGTCAAACATTTATGTATGGCCTTCATATGTAGGTTTTCATGTGAAGGACCAGTTATTCTTGTCAGATTTTAATGCAGCTTGGATTTTCTGGACAAATTTTCGTAAAATGTTTGGATATAAAATTTCACGAAAGTCTGTGCAGTCTTTTGTCTCTTCAGTTTTCCACATTTATGCATCTGCAGTGAATTGTACCTGTTACCTTTTATTAAAGTAGAGGAATTTAACCGTATAGTTTTCTCAGTAGGAACTCTACTTCATGGAGCTTGCTAGTTAGCAAAACCAAATAATTTATGTCCTGTCATGCAGTTGTGCAAAATTTTCTTTCTTTGGTATCTAGTGTCTGTAGTTTCAAGGTGCTTGAAATGTTACAAACAGGAGGTTACAAAACGTAAGAGCTATAAAATAATATATTACAGTAACATTCCTTTAATTCAAAGTTTGATAATCCAGATATCCTGATTATCGGGCACTTGATAATCATCCCAAGACCGGAAGTTTTGCTTTTTAACCGGGAAAAAGCTTCATCAGTGAAAGAGACAGATCTCAGGGACATGTTCAAAATGGCTACCAAGAGTGCTTGCACATCAACTGTTGTCTTATCTCCTGACCCCTTGTCTCTTACTGCATCAACTTCTTCAGCTACAAAGACTCCAGTGGACACAGAAGAGGACCCTGATGACCCTAAACCAGCAGATGAAGAAGATATTCAAATGGAATAATCTGATTAGTTGTACAGCCCAAGACTAGGAGCTGTACCAAAAATTATCTGTAAGAGTTTAGTTCAGAATAGGTACCAACTGATAAGCCATAATACTTGATAATTTAGCACCTCTGTGATCCATGTGAGTTAATTTTGCTGTACAATATTATTGTCAAGCTCTTGTCATATGTATCATTCTCTCCTTTCTGTGTACATATTTATGGTATGTGTTGCATCTTAGGTACTGCCATGTCATGTGTCCTGGTATGTAAGTTAGTCCATGTGCATTACAGAACATCCAAGTCAGATTCTGCTTTGCGAGCTCTAGCTGGAAGTTTTGCACCACCACGGACTGAAAAGACTCGTACTGCCAGTGGACCACCAATGTTATCAGATGATATGTCTACCCCTACAGTAGAGTCAGAGGTATGTTCCAAATAAAATGACAAAATTTATCTTAAGCACAATATTGCCCACATATTGTTCTTTCTGGTCTGCCTTCTACTTGCCAGCATCCACATCTTCATGAAGAATGGTGATGGTGTAGGCCCTAGCCCTATTTCATGGGCTTCTTGCATAGAAGTGCAGTGTAAAGGTAAGGAATATTCTGTCTTACAGTGACAGTCATCTGGCGTATGATGCCACGTAGTTTGTTCGGCTTGTGGGTACCAACATACTAAAGGCCCTGCCGCCTGCATCCTCTACCCTGAAGATTTATACAGCAGATGTTGGTGCTCTTCTACCAAACTACACTGAGTCTTGTCACAGAAGACCATAATGTGTATTAATATTTACCACTGTGAGAAATTGAAGTCTCAGTGCTGTGTCTTGTTTGCCTGGTCATTTACTTCTGCCATTATTGCAGTAAATTTCTACAGGTTTATAGATTCCTATGCTGACTTTAGCATAACTGCCGGTGGTGCCATTACAGCTGTATAGGTTTCAAGTGAATTGCCTGACAAAGAGAGGAGCCCTGGTTGGGGGCATGAGCTGATATCAAAGCATTCTGTGGTAGTGTTGGGAAAAGTAAACTGTTTTTAGCAATAAGGATGTGCGAATCTTGAGAATGGAGGGCTGGAAGACTGAAATGCTAGATAGGAACAAAAGGAGGAGTGTAGTTGTGACATTCAAGGCCTGAATTGGGCTAATGTACCAGAGCAGGAGAATCATAAGGTACAGATGTTGGACATGCATCACAGTGCTAGAGTATTTTTGCGAAAACAGAATTCTGATTATTCATATCAGCATTAAATTACAAACAGCATAACAAAGAATTCAGCTGGTAACGTGCTGAACATTTCGAATGTCATTACGGGCCTTATGTATGGAATGTTTAAATTCACTCTTTTATTCCTCCTTTCAGCTTCCACCTGCTGAAGAGGGGTATGGTGTGCGTACTGGCACAGTGGACAAATTTGACATTCCTCAGCCCCACCCTCTTCCTATGCCTGAATATGGTGGCTATTTTGCTCCACTTACAGAGTATTTGCCAGACAGCTCACAACCAATTAGTGGCTTTCATAGGTATGTGATAGTATTAAAGTACTAAAGTAAAATGAGTTACTCATAATGGGTTATTCATATAGAAAAGGAATATGTAAGTCATCTCAATAAATCCAGTTTGTATCATTGCTCTTGATTTGGTGAGAGCATTCACCTGATCTGAACATTTGAGTATTTTAATTATCTTTATTGAAACATGAGTACATTGTTTTCTTGCAGGTGTAATGTTGCAGTAATGCTTCTGACAGATGTAGTGGTGGATGGAGTGGACCTGGATTGGTCTATTCATGTCCCTTTGATGCTCCATATCCTGTTCTTGGGTCTTGATCACAACCGCCCTCTGGTTCATGAACACTGCAAACAGCTGCTGCTGAACCTGCTGCTGGTGCTAGCAGATCACAATGATCACCTGACTGTAGCACACATCCTACTCAACTGCAAGACATCTCAGCTTGGTCTTGGACTTACCACCCCTGCTTTGCCTGTCCTGTCACACGTGTTCACTGGTGTGTATGAACGCTTACAATCCTTCAAGCTCATATGATTATCAGTCTTTTATAATGTATGGCTAGTTTCTTGGTGGTGTATATATTGGCTGTGTGCATTGAATGTTTTCCCTGTCTGTGACATGATATATAGGGGAACTAGAGGTATAGCTCCACACATTCTGAACCTTGATGCTGGATAGGAGTGGTCAACTTCATGCCCTGGCCGCTTCACCAATGGGAAAGAACCCCAGCACCCACTGAACACAGAGCTTGGTGAGGGCTTGGTGAACTGTAGAGCCAGCCTGAATGATTTGGAGGAGAGAAAAATCTCATACCCCAGCCAGGATTCATAATCTGGATCATCCACCCTGTAGCATAGTCACTGTAATGGATTTGTTTGTTTATATTTTTATGCTGTCATGATCTGAGACAGTGTATTGTCAAATGGTAGGATGGGAATGAATAAGGAACAGGGAAGACATAGAAGGTGTCAGTCATGGCCTGATATGGGGTACTGTCCCAGCATTTGCTCAAGAAACTGAAGAGTATCACGATATAGCTCAGAATAGTTGGTGTCGCTACTGAGATTGAACTAAGCACCTCCCAAATACAAGTAAAAAAAAAAGTGTTACTGCTTGAGCCAACTTGCTTGGTTGTACTATATCAGCTACCTAGTGTTCATGGTCTATAATGAGATTAGAAAATTATTATGTGTCGTGAATTGTTGGGGTCCATTGTGGTGCAGTTGGTTGAGGCACTGCACTACAAGCCAGAAGGTCACAGGTTCAATTCCTGTTGTTGTCACTGGAAATTTTCATAATCCTTCTGGCCACTCTATGACCCTGGGGTTGACTCAGCCTCTAACAACATGACTACCAGGAGTAATGGGGTAAAGACATCCGGTGTGTAGGGCTGACAAACTTACTACCTTCATGTGCCGACTGTCTCCAAATCTGGGAGCCTCAACCTCTTGGAACTCTTTGGGCCTCTAATAAGCTTGTACAGAGATTGCTTTATCTTTTACTGTGAACTGTAGACAATGAATGAGCGTGTTTTTTCCATAGTTTAATAGTGTTTTCTACCTGTGTTTTGTATACAACCTTTAATAGAAGGTTGGCTTTGTTGGATTCTGAATGTATTTAATAATATTTTCTCATCTACATGTATTTTACATGGTGTGATCAAATAACAAATATAGCAGCAGCAGCTATGTATTGTTTGTCCTTGTTTTCAGAACCCAACCCAGAGTTTGACAGCTACTTGCAAGGGCCTGTACCAATGGCAGTAACTACCACAACTCTCACGGTGCAGACAAATTCTTCACCTGCTGTTGCTGTGTCATCTGCTGGTGAGTGTTGACCATGTCAGGCCACAACAAATCACCTTTATGAAGCTTATATCTTAATAAACTTTGAGGCCATTCGTTTTTATGTAGTTACCCATATTTGTCACTTGCTTGAAGAAGACTTCTCATTACCATGGGGCAACAGCTACTGTGTTCCAAGACCTGAGAAATGCATATATCCCACATCAGTAGCTTGCACAGTTTAGTACTAGTACACTTACCTGCTTGAGGAACTGTTATCAAGTGATGATTACAGTGGATGAGGTCTTGTAGCATGGAGGAGTGACTGAGAATTCAGAATTTATTTTAATGTCAGTGAGAAAGGAAGATTAAAGAGTGGGAGATCACTTGGGAAGACTGAGATGTGCAAAGAAGGATAATATGCAGTTAGAGCTCAAGGAAAGAGATGTGAAAGTGCAATGGATTCATGTTACTGAGACTAGAGTCTAGTGTTTGGATTTTGTGAATATACGAGGGAAAGTCAATAAGTAAATTACAAATCGTGATTGAAAATGGACGAATGTGGATAATGACGTACAAACAACATTTATTTTTCAACGTAATCTTCATACAAATTTAAACACTTGTCCCACTGTTTCACAAGTCCCTGGAAACCTGTAGCGTAAAATTCTTGTGGTTGCTGTCGGAACCATGCGCACACTGCTCTTTCCACCGCATCATCGTCAGGAAAGCGTTTCCCCAAAAGATGTTGTTTTAGAGGACTGCTTGACATGACAGACAATGTTCACCGTACATGGGCAGAATTTCTTTGTGGATATCCTTTGCTGCCATGTTTTTTGCCCACAAAAACCGCACAACGCCATGCTGTTCTATTGTGGTACACATATTCAGGGGCACCGCCATCTTGTAACAGCTGCTCTGTCTTTACAGTCATGCACAAACCGATCGTTGTGTGTCATAATAAAACTAGATAGTGCTGCCATCTAGCAGTGACAGTTTCCCGCCCTTCATTCAAAAACGTAGGTCGCACTTGGATTTGTAACTCACTTATTGACTTACTTATGTACTAAGAAACTTCTGATGTCCTTAAAAGGCAAGAGATTTACTTGGCTAGTTGCACAGTTATTAACTTCTCAGAAAGGACATGGCATTTGTTAATTAGTTTATTTATGCAGTTTACTGTTCTATAGTTATTTTGTAATGTGTTTCTTCACTAGCTGTAGATTTTATTTGTGTGCAGGAGAGGGGAGTGCTGTCCCTGTGGCTTCGCCACCTGTTATTATAACGCCAGAGGATAGCACAGTGTGGACAGGACCTCAGCCTGGGCCCAATATGCCCATTCAGGATGTTATTAAATCATTCATCTTGTTTCTTGCCTCCAGGTATGCTTGAAAGTTGTGACCAACGTGTGTTAACTGAACCCAAAAAGCCCAACTCCACTAATACAGCCAACTGTTGGACAATACTTTAGCAGTTTCATACATCTCACCTCATCACAACTTTTCTCCTGAAGATCCATCTTAACCCTGTTACTGCTGAGTAACAGGTGCTTAGTCATATCCCTGTGCTGCATAATTTTTGTAATTTTCTTTGAATATGAAAATTGGTTTATGCGTAGGACTGCAGGAGCCAAGGTAGCTGAGATAGTAACTGTGTTACAGACAGGACAGCTTAGGAATTGTGATTTCATTCATGATGAAGGAAAAGCTTTCTCTTCTGCGAAGTGCCCAGACCAACTCTGGGGCACATCCAACCTCCTGTGCTATCAATGTCAAGGACCTCTTTCCCCATTGATAAAGTGGTCACGTTGTGAGGCTGATCCCTCCCTTCCATCAGCGTGGAATTATACCTTTACTCCATTCCTCTGTATACCTTTGTGGCATGATAATTAAGCACTGGAGCAACTCTATATTCACCTTTGAAGTAGGGAATAGATTGATGGCAGTAATGCCAAAATTAACAGTTCAGAATTAATCAAAAAGTTTGACTTGTGGGGACACCCACATGACATCACATCCCCTTCCTCTGTCTGCACACTCATCCATGCACCAACCTTGACAACGCTCGCTTAACCGTCACGGTAGCACTCCCTTGCTTCCTCCATCTCTGTCTCCACACCAACATTGCGGCCCTTTTCAGGGCCCCAGCAAGCAGGACTAACTCAGCAGGCCATGCCTACCCAACTACACCAACTACCCTATGGCAGAGCAGGCTGGCCAATAGAAATCTGTATAAAAAGAGGCCACCTTTCAGACTGAAATTCATCCAGCGCTCTCATCAAGAAGAGAGCACGTCAAGATAGGAAAACTGGACCAGACCATCAGGAAGGAAGAAACTACGCCCTGGTTCCTGGCCACGATGCCCCGTGGACCGGGCACTACACCGCTCCGCAGAGCACGCTGCCCAGCAGTACTCAGCACCACAACTGTACCAGTCATAGCCTCTAAGGTTCACCGAGGACATCTGGCCGACCAACCGCGCATCTAGTGGTACACCAACGCTATCACCAACCAGACTTCACAGCAGCCCTGCTCTGACTACAGTCAACACCTCTGGGGAAGGCCCAGTGAAATATACAGTTAATCTTGGCTATTGAGCCGCAACTTACATCACGCCATTCTGTATGACTGCAAGATGTTAATAAATATTTTATATGTGTTTACTGTGATTGTTATTACAAGCAATCCCACAGTATTCCACAGACTTATTTGAGATTGGCAGGGCTTCTGAGTTTTATTTCAACCTGCAGCATCTCCTTAGGTTCTTTATCCATTCATATATTTTATGTTGTTAAATATTCGTATGTTATAGGATTGCAACTCTTTGTATTTAAATACATGAAGACATATTCTGTAATACGTATATGATCAGTTTTACATGATGTGAATTGCTATTTGAATACAGCTTTTTCCCTTTGTCCTTCTAGGCAGAACCAGCCTCTCTGGAACTATGAAGACATAACAGCTAAGGTTTGGTCAGTCAGGAGTGTAGAACAACTTGATATGTTCCTTCAGCATGTGCTGAGGGTGTTCAGAGACTCATTACCTCATGCTCTTATCAGTGAGCGGTGGGCTCAGACTGCTCTCCAGCTGGGACTGTCCTGTTCTTCTCGACATTATGCTGGGCGCTCACTGCAGGTATATATCTGAAATGTTATCCATTTGCTGCACAGATAGTAATGATAAATTATTAGAATTGATTGTTTTGTTTATACTCCTCATATCTTTCATTTATTAAAGAAAATTTTATCTTAGTTGTGTTATTAAAACTGCAGTTTTCTTTATTATCCCACAATCCTAGAAACTTTGAAGCTTATGAACTAGGTGTGGTTGGAAAGTGACATACAACTTACGATTTTCAGTTTAAAAATCCCTCACTGGAATGTACTGTGCTTGCAGTTTGTGAAGCACTTGTAGGCAGTGCTAATGTGGAAATATTTTGTGGAACTGAAGGTTCTGACATTGATGAACTTGAAGATTGTTTTGTCCAAGACCTGATGCAGTGTCACTTTCTGAAACTATTTCATTTATGTATTTTGTGTGCGTGTGTGTGTGTGTGTGTGTGTGTGTGTGTGTGTGTGTGTGTGTGTGTGTGTGTGTGTGTGTGTGTGTGCGTGCGTGCGTGAGAGAGAGAGAGAGAGAGAGAGAACATTCTGACTTGCTTTTTAATATGTTCAGGACCAGTGGCACATTATTAATCTGTATCATATGTCAGGCTCCAGTTTATGTCAGCAGTGATAGTATCTGTCCTTTGGCCTGTTGATAGGTTGTTTGTTTGGATACTACAGGTGTTTAGTATTCTGAATATTCTCAGTCTAAAAACAGCATATAAACAGGGGATATTGAAATTAATGTTGTGCTGTGAGGTGGATGACTGAGGGTAAAATATATGCATTTGAGAGAAGTTAATAAGGAACTACTTGCAGGCAGTGAGTCTGATCTACATGGAAATAACAAATGCTAGTGGCTATTTCTAATGCAGTAATCAATCAGCTGCCTGTTCTACAGTAGTTAGAAAATAGTCATCTGAATTTGTACCAGAGTCTAGTCCAGT
>Ga0209629_10003285_pt1 | contig 11509 bp, 4 predicted proteins | sample TergutCu122P5_FD_187286 | JGI IMG/M metagenome (GOLD analysis project Ga0209629, IMG submission 187286) | Cubitermes ugandensis P5 segment gut microbial communities from Kakamega Forest, Kenya - Cu122 P5 (SPAdes) (version 2) | ecosystem: Host-associated > Arthropoda: Insects > Digestive system >...
GTCCCTGTATCACTGTCCACAAGGTTAACACTGTTTATGTCCCTGTATCACTGTCCACAAGGTTAACACTGTTTATGTCCCTGTATCACCGTCCATAATATTAATACTGTTTGTGTCCCTGTATCACTGTCCACAAGGTTAACACTTTATGTCCCTGTATCACTGTCCACAAGGTTAACACTGTTTATATCCCTGTATCACCGTCCATAATGTTAATACAGTTTGTGTCCCTGTATCACCGTCCATAATGTTAATACTGTTTATGTCCCTGTATCACTGCCCACAAGGTTAACACTGTTTATGTCCCTGTATCACCGTCCACAAGGTTAACACTGTTTATGTGCCTGTATCACCGTCCATAATGTTAATACTGTTTGTGTCCCTGTATCACCGTCCATAATGTTAATACTGTTTATGTCCCTGTATCATTGTCCATAATGTTAATACTTTTTGTGTCCCTGTATCACCGTCCATAATGTTAATACCTGGGACATGGACACATCAGCTCAGGTCATGTGTAAATGCTCGCTCACAATTGCACGTATCCCATTCTCATCGGGAAGAGCAGCATTTTAAGACCTCTGACACTTACTTATATTTCAAACGCTGTACTGGAAATTAAGCACTCACTTGAAATACAGCGTATCTCGGATGAGAAAAACAAAACCAGTACAATGTTGTATACTTTCTTCTGGATAATTCCCCGACGTCTGAAGTTTATATGCCAACATTTCGGAACAATCTGTCTGTTCCATCTTCATAAGCAAGTAGGTGTGTGTAGAATACACACTTACCTGCCTACGAAAATGGAGCAGGGAGTTCCGAAACGTCGGCATATAAACTTCAGACGCCTGGGAATTACCCAGAAGAAAACACACAACAATCAGAACACGGCGAAAGTTTGAAATCAACAGTACGATGTTGTAAGAAAAAACAATCAGTTAGCACGCAAATTTGCCTGAACTCTCTCAAGTATAATTTCAATTGTGCATTTAATTATAAAATCTTCTGATTCTTTACCAGCGAGCAGCATATGTAAATTTCATTGTGTCACCTCATTTGAAGCAGCAACAATTACTGTCTCCTCCGCTTCATCACGTAACTCAGACAATACGGTCTTCATTGGAATTTTCACATCGCTCTATCCTTCTTCGTCTTCAGTTCGTACCACACACTCAGAACATCACAAGTACCAACCACGTACATTCACAGAGGTGCTCTGCGAACTGTCTCTTATCGATCTTAACGAAACTCGAATTTTGTCTACAAGTTTAATAAAAGTCACCAGTATAAATTTTCATGAAAATCTGTCGGTGTGTGAGCCGATTTATTTCACGCAGAGAGACAAACGGAAGGATAGACAAAGAGACATGACGAAGCTTTTAGTTGCTAATGGTAATTTAAAATGCGGCTAAATCACAAATAAATGCTTTTGCGAGTGACAGGATAAATAGAATATTTCAGGAAACGCAAACACCAGAATAATTAGTTCGCCAAAAGTAAGAAACAATATTAAAAGTCCTTGTTATTTGGTTCCTAGATGTTTTATTGAAATCAGACATTCCAAAGCCAACAGAGTTTGTCAAAGTGCGTGTTAGCAGAAGTAAATGCAGCTTTGTCTCTTGTCAGATGTGACATCTGGACGTGAGCCAAAATCCAGCTGTCTCCACAACCTTCGTCAGAACTAAATTTCATACTGAAACAGGAGACAACTAGCTTCCAACGTTTGTCTGTAGGTAGACGTGAAGAACTGTCAGTCGAAATGCTCTACGTCATTCACCAAATTTAAATTTATATTTTATTTTCTTCTGCTGAAATGACGATGCACGTGAAATACAAATTCATTGTCAAATTTCACTGTAGCTTCTGCAGGCTTTCGTGCAGTCACAACCAACTCGCACAGACAGTTACGAATGTAAAGCAGAAGGTAGCGACCATTACATCTAGTAAGAAGTGACGGTGCAGTGTGGCTCCAAGTTAAATACTGTTACCAAGGCTCAACCAACAGCCCACTGAGTCAGACTGGTGGGTGGCGGATTTTCTTCCTTAGTAGCAGATAAAAATTTGGTTTAAAACCTGTATTCACTGACAGTTTCCTTACCTTTATTTGTGCAAAATTCCGCCATAAACACAGATGCATTACAGGAGATGACAGACAGCAGATAAGAAGTTTTACCTTTTAGTCTGCACCACCGATTACTTTACTAATTACTATATGTACCACCAGGTTTAACACTAAAAAGATTCTATGTTCCGCCCACATAGCGTATTTATGTGTTTTGTGTGGATCTGAGAACAAACAGCGATTATTTCCCGATACAGCATTAATTTACTGGTTTTTATAACCGAGACGGGGCGTGTTTCACATTTTAAACCAACAGAATGCACTAATTAATAAGAGATGGCACCTAATACGAAGTATATTTCATGATCTATTTAACTGTACTTTAATTAGTGCATTCTGTTGGCTTAAAATATGAAATGACAGCACATGCACGGTATGAAGAGCATAAAATGTACGAGGCGGAGTGTGTTTACTGTGCAGTACGAACTGAATCTCTAAACATAGTCTAGAAATATCTTAGTCATTCAACAGTTAAAGGAACTGGAGACAACAGCTGAGGTAGACAATCATTAACTTGATAACGTAATGATGAAATCCTGAAAGTGGCCCTTATTGCGCAGTGTTCCCCTACGTGACGCTGTTTTCGTAACGCTAGGCGTTTAAACTGGTTAGTAAACAGTTCGCAGTAAGCGGAAACAAAAAGCTAAGAACGCGAAGTTCAGCGCACTGCCTGCACAAGGCTTACCAAAACAGCCTGCAACACACGTGCGAGGGACCTCTGAATCATCCAGCGTAAGATATGAGGAGACGCCGGCCCGTACTGGAGAGGCGGCATTCCAAAGCGGTGCCATGCTGAAATTCTAAGAAACTGTTCCTTGCCAAACGATGAACGCGGTCGGCCGGCCCACATGCACGCCGCAGTCAGGATTCTTGTTGCGTTTGGGACACTGCAGCAGCCTGTACAGTCGGTTCCTAAACAGTGAGACGCACAGAAGTAGCTCCACGCACCGCAGTCCTTCGGAAGCCAATACTGACTCAGCTAGTCGAGAAATTCGGTCCGTTTTTGGGGAACTCGAACGTTCATTACCGCATTCACAACAGCCCACCACTTGTCCTTATCCTGAAGTCTACCGTCTTTCCATCCTATTTATTTAAGATACAAGCTCCTCAGCGCGTTAAATCTGCAGCAGCAGTCAGTCAACCGCTTCTATACAACTATTGCTCTCAGCCTGTGGTGCAGCACGCGGTCCTTTGGTTTGCCTGCCTACACAAAAAATCGTCAGTCAGTTCTTTAAACGCAAAATGCAGCACAACCAAAAACTAACAGACATAATTAAATATATATTTCAAATTCGCAGTAAAATTAAGAAACTCCTGACATATCTCGCACACCCACGGACACGTGTACCGCTGCTCTGCGGTAGACCTGTTGTAACACATCGACACGTGTCCGTCGATACTGGCTCGTCAGTGAGACTTGCCAACCACAGTTTTGTGAACATCTCTTTTTCGCCCATTCGTGCTACACGACAATAAACTTAATCACTTCAGTCAGTTTCATTCTGCCAGCAGACCGGAACTGCCAAGTGTCAAGATCGCTGCTCGGCCCTTTCGCCGTGTTCGCGGACGACAAACCTTTCCATAAAGAATTTCCATGCCAGTCGTTTCGAAACTCTTACAATCAACTTCCCAGCTGTTCACTGGGGCGCCGTGCCGCCGTATAGACCTGCACTTGACAGCAGTGCACACAATATGCCGAATTATCAGTTCTTGTCTTTGCCGTCCTTGTCAGGGCGATCTTTTCTGGCATCATTTCCATCTTCACGTGGTCTACTTGGGTCTCTTCCTCCTGTTGGGTGATATCTGTGCCCCTCCGTCCATTCGATGTATCCTCTCCAATTGTCTTCACTGTCTACCATTTTATTTCAAACAATATAAACGTATCCAGCTCGTGTCTTATAGTGCTTTTTCACACCTCACCATGCAAGGTACAGCCGTCACTCCTCTCAGCAATTTCACTACGGCCAATGATACTCTGCCTCAGAGCAGGCTCGGTACAGTCATGACTTTGTAAAACTTAAAGCTGTTTCTTTAACTCTTAATATTTATCACATTCGCTGACGTTCGTTACGCACGCAGTTTCTTCAGAATATCAATTTTCAGTCCTAATAATGTATGTGTGTATCGATCGGGCGTATAGCCGGTAGACTTAGTTTGCTTTACGAAAAACTGCCGTGAATAAAGAAACAGCACAACGAGACATGCAGACTAAAAGACACAAGTCTACAAATAGGCTAAACACAACTCTGCAATAGTAACTAACTATATTTCAGTGAGCCGCCAACACGTGTCAGACATTGAGCAACTCCGGCCTACGTGGAACGCATATAACGGGCCTATAAAACAGCGCGGCACAATCAGGTTAGTATTTATACCTCAGTTGCTGTCCTTTACAACTTGGTAACCCAACACAAATCCACTTCAAAGTTTCGTAATGACGAAACGAGGAAACGTCGACAGTACAGTGCGCTGTTTGTAGTGTCTGTGCGCGAGACTGCTGTGTGCTGTGAGTTGCTATCAGCAGTGGTGCTGCTGCTGATACGGCAGTGTAACAGAAGCTGCTGTCTGTCAGTGGCAGTGAAGATACGGAAGGCAGAGCGCAAAATACTTCCTCCCACGAAACAAGATAGGGGTGAACATCAGCAGCTCGGGCAAGTTTAAACATCAAGATAACATCCAGGTAGTGCAGACAGTGAACGGCCTTCCTCCTAACTAACTGAAAATACCCTCTTGTGGTTCGAGGAACAGGAATTGAAAGCGACAAAGTTGAGGAAAAATATATTGTAATTTGTCGTGCCTGGATTGCCTCGAAAAGTGCGGCTCCCGAAGCTGGTCCAACTGGCCACCCCTGATATAACTGGCTCTTTCTGGACTGCCTGGACCCTGAAGATGGAGGCAGTAAGCTCCTCAACGTCACCACTTACCAATCGACATGACGTCATATTTCAGAAGACAATTTACACAATTAGGCGAATGGGCGAGATTCGAAGCTTCCGTACAAAAAAGAGCGTCGGCACAGATTGTTCTTCTCTGCTACAACGGAGTAACAAACAGGACAACAGAACAACCCGCGACAACTGACATGTAAGACTCCAGCACAAGCCTCACAACTCTATAGTATATACAAACATACAGAACTGTTTTTCCTTCCAATGTGTGCCAATCGTACAGATAGATAAGATTTTTGCACAATCGTACAAAACCAATCATATGCATCGGCTCTGCGTCACTCGTACAAAATAAATAATCGGAACTGCCTCGCAGGTACAAATACAGATGTGCAGTCTCACAGCAACGCCAAGCCGACGAACGAGCGTTGTTTGCTGGGATCACAAGTACGGAGTTCATGTCCCCCATACGCCACTTCCCGATATGCATTCCAGTGCGGTCAGTGCCGGCCGGCTTGCGGTTGCTGCCGTGTCCTCCAGTACTACAGGCGGTACACACACAAGAACTATCCTCCAAAAAAACGTTACAAGTCACACGTGTCAAGCTTTAATTGTGCGTGATCTGGTTCTAATTGACAGACAGCACACTGGCTGCTATCACTACGTGCACGCCACCACAGGCATAGTTACACCTGCCTGATTCTCGGCACCAGGTTCAAGTCACTGACCAGCTTCACACTCCGGCCTCTTAACCTCCGGGATAGAACCGCTTGGACCCGTTCAGTATGAGTCTTGAATGGACCTCAGAGTCGGCCTGGACGTGTTCGAAGAAGAGACTTCCTGAAGGGAATGGATGCACCACGCTAAGTGTAAATAAATAGAGTGCAATGTGACAATGTAACAATGGCTATGCAATTTCTTTTAGTTTTCCTCTTCTCGGAGCTGCAGGCCTTCCGCATTCACTAATTGTATCTAGAAGCACTAAAGAGCGAACAGCGAACGACGAACAGCGAACACACCACAATTTGACGCTATGCATTCGTTTCCTTTTGTTAATTCGTTTTGTATTAAGAACTTTTCTTATGTTTTTCAGTTAAAAGGCGAAGGTACTCCCAGAAGGCTAGCACAGCAGTAACACGACTGAATTATGTCTGAGAGGTGTCAGTTTGAACAGACTATTCTGATTGGTCTTGCATTGTTTCTTTCAGGCCCTCTTTATCACCATCAACCCTTTAAAGCCCAGTGGCCACTATGGGTACCGCCAGTTTAACATTCAGAAATTCTACGTTCTGCCCACACAGTGTATTGTATGTTTTGTGTGGATCTCAGCACAAACAGCGATTATTTCCCTATACAACATTAACTGACTGGTTTGTATAACTGAGACGGAGTGTGTTTACTGCGCGGTACGGACTGAATATTATTATAAATTTCAGGTCAATCTGAGTCTCTGCGGGGCTGATGAAAACTCTGCCACGAGACTCGCAAGTACATGAGAGGTGCAGCTGAGAGAGTGGCTTGACTGCGCTGCAGAACATTGCGTGGTGCGTAGGCTGAGTGTAGCTGAGGAAGTCAGCACTTCTACCGTCTATCTGCTGCTAAAAAAGGGAGCGCACTGTTACAGCCAAGAATTCGGTAATAGGAAGCAGTGTCATTGATTTAAGGTTAGTGACATTACAGACGTCAGAAGTGCTGAGATTTAGCACAATATATGATGCAAGCGCGTGAGGAGGCACGCCATTTGTTCACAGCAAAACATTGCTTTGGAATGTGCGTGTGCAGGGCAGCAGGTTATTTATAAATTTGTGGCGTCATAACAAACCGTAATTTACAGCAATCTTTCCTGAACGGTCATTTGTATCCTAAATAGAAGACTTCATATTGACTCTCCCCGTGCAGTATTTTTATCGAGCTACGTACTGCAAGAGTAAGCATCTTCGTGAGTGTTCATTCTACAGCGTCTAATTTAATACCAATCGATTAGTATAAAATTTCGAAGACTTAAAGTAAAATTTCTGCAAAGATATAGTTCGTACCGCACATTAAACACTTTCTGTCTCGGTTATGACGAGACTGCATATGGTGTAATGGTGCATTTCGTGCCGCAGCACACAGGATCAAACAGGTCGTTATTTATCTTCCAATCTATACGGCTGCACAAGAAACGCATCATTGGAAATTCATGCGTGCCCATAAGAAACGTTCGGCCTTCCACACAACCATCTGTACGGCCAAGAGCAGTAAGTTCAGGTCTCTTACACCGAATTTCATCCAAATAGGAAAGTAGGTGCAAAAAGGAAGGACACGTTTTCATTTACGCCCCTAACTAAAATACGATTTTCACTACGCCATTTTCAGGAAACTCGCCATCACTCTGTAATTCTATCCGGACGTGTCCTGCAGAATTTTATACAAATCGGAAAAAATAGGGCAACATTTTGTTATGCCTTTAAATATATGCAAGTAACTCGGCTGCTCCTTATAAAGAAATCCTTTTTTCGAATTTCATACAACGTTTAGCCGCCAGAACTAGGTCGCGAGGGACGTACGTGGCCTCCATATAAGGCGTTCTAATTCTTGCTACGTAAAGACCCTATAAAAACGATCAGTTTCCTTTTCACTGGAAAATAACTGCAGTTTGTTCTGAAATCCATACAAAACACATAAATGCACTGTGTGGGCAGAACGTAGAACTTGTGACTGTTAAACCCTGTGCACGAAGTGAGAAATGGACAAATGGACAAAATATGGCCCTTGGGAAGGTAAATATTTAGACACTGTATCATTTTTACTGATCATATTATCATACAATAAAGTGCTCTAATCAGAAACAAACAAACAAAATTTTGACAGCACTGCACAAATATTTAATTTCTGTGCCCAAAGCTGTACATGCATATGAGGAGCTGACTGAAATCCGTGAATTTAGAATAGTGTCTGGATAAATAATGATACAAAAAAACAGCCTGTGTCCAGTTGCTGCAAATAGTCGACAGCCTTTAGCAAATTATAAAGTACAGAATTTCTCTCTCTTGTAATTTCCCAGCTAGGAAGTACAATAATTCACCACCACAGCTTTACAAAATTCCCATATACAGCTTTACGTGTTTTAGGCACAGTCTTTAACAGAAAACACCCCGTTTCGTCCTTGCAACTTCCTATATCAGAATACCCAAGCATTTTCTATTACATAAACAATCCCCCATTTTACACTCCACTATATGTTTCAATACAACAGGTCGTCATCAGGCGAAAAATTACAAATCATATATATGGAAGGTAAATGGATATTTGTTTTCTTAAAAAAGATCACTTCCTTACAAACATTCCTGTTATTATGATTTGTAATATATAAAGATTTGATTAAACATGGCCTGGGTCATGTAATTATAAACGTCTCTGATAATGCGGTTTATTGTTATACAATACATTTTTCGTTTTAAGAATTTCTGGCGCTGTCTAATGTAAAAGTAATAAATAATAAAACGTACTTTAACAATTTTATCGCATTTAAATACGTATATCAGCCTCTTTTATACTTGCAGAGCGTCTCTCAAAATACAGTGGATATGTTGGCCTTACACCTATTTATAATTTTGTTATTTCATTAAAATAACGACGTCGGTGCGATTTTGGGGGGGCAGAACTGGGGCACGTGTAGTTTTCTGCATTATTTATTTTATGTATGTATGTATGTATATATCGGGTTCAAAACGTTTTTCTACGTTGTCCGACACCTAGACTCCATTGCTTCCTGTCTTCCCACTGGCCTTCATTCAAGTTTCTTTCGTTCATGGCCTTCTTTATTCCTTCCATCCAGTTTTTCTTCGGTCTTCCTCTTGCTCTCTTTTGTTTCGGCATCCACTTCAGTGCTATTTTGGGTATTCTTTTTTTTTATTTTATGCCTTATTTTAATTCGATGAGTTACGTTTTATTTATATTCTGGAATAAGTCTCACTGCAATATGAAACTGTATACTAAATTATTATATTGAGGTTACACAAAATAAACCGAGTCAAAAAGTTATCTACAACGTACTTACACTTACGGCTGCGGGGCCTGTCGTGTGTATGCAATGTAGGTCAACATAATACTGAGTGGATGGTCTTAGATGGTGTTACGTAATGCAGTCAAGGTTGACATCTGTGGTTTTCACGTCGTTCTGTCGCATTGTAATTTATCGTTCGATAGTTTCTTTTTGCACGCACACACACACACACACAATATTTTCCTACAGTACTCATACGACTTCCTTCCTTTATAATAATGTAGTACATCCATAATTTCTTCCGTAGATCCAAATGTGTGTCCATTTTCACGGAAACGATGGGCAAATTTGGCACTTGTATTACAATTTTTCAAAGACTGGAGATGTTCGTTAAATCTTTTGTAGAAGGCTCTTCCAGTTTGGCCCAAACACTTTTCCTTGCAGTCCGAACAAGTGAGTTGGTAACTCCCGCTTTCTTTGTATTTGTCTTTGTTGTCGGTATTACTGTACGCTAAGAGTTTGCAAATGAAATTATTTGTTTCAAAGACTTTTCTCAAATTAGACTTATTAAAGGGTTAAGTAATGTATCTTATTTCCTTTCAAGTATGCATTACAGTGCTGAAGGACCGTACCTTGGGACAGATCAAAGCGGTCCAAGCAGAGCGCTTGTATTGCTGGACACTGAAGATGGTGGCACTACGGTAACTCGAAACGTCCGGAACACTGATCCAACGAAAGAGCGTCAGACCCTCAGTAGCACCGCTCTATGTGCATCAAATATTGCAAGGTAGGCCCAATAACCTCAGGGTTCCGTTAAATGGAGGGGCCTTACTGAGTGACCGCAGGAAATTAGCTGCTCCATAAAGTTACACGTGTGCACATACAGCAGCTGAGATATAGATCTTACTGCCTCTTTGCACTGTCTACACATTGTCCCTGTATCACCCGGTATCTTGCACCCAGCAACTTTAAGCCAACAGTTGACAAGACCGTCACATTATACGGATGACTGTGCAAAGTGATCACAGCTTTCAACAAGAAGTAAATTCAGAATGTCGTGTGCGCTCACACTGCCCTTTGTGTTAACGGACAGAATAAATTCCTGCAAGCTTGATGTATTTATACACAAAACGTAACGACAGTTTGGGTCCGAATAATACTACAATGCTCCTCAAGACGTAAGGTTTGCATTTTTCATTCGAAATTGCTGTGAAAAGCTCAGTCCTAAGGGAAGGAAGTCAGTAACGATGAACGTCCAAGATCCAAATATGTCGTCCGTAGTGCAAGAGATCCATAAGATACACAGTAGTAGTATTACAAGGCCACGAGCATCCGCTTGATCAATAGCACTACGTAGGTACGTTAGCAAATTAAAAAATGGGATAATTAATTTTACTCATGGACTGTTGATCAATTTTAACTGAAGGTAAACTACTTTAACTGTTTTGAGTGTACACATCCGTTGTGCTATTTTATAATGAGTATGTGAATAAACAGTCAACTGTTTATTCAAATAACTTTAATAGCTTTCACTTAATTATGCACCACTGATGACGACAAGTCTTAATGCACGGTGCTTCAAAGACATTACGGAATCTGAAGACAAAATAAACCCGAAGTTGAAAGACTCATTCCGTACCGCGCAGTAAACACACTCCGTCTCTGTTATACAAACCAGTCAGTTAATGTTGTATAGGGAAATAATGGCTGTTTGTTCTGAGATCCACACAAAACACATAAATACAGCTGTGTGGGCAGAACATACAATTGTTGAATGTTAAACTGGTGGTGCTCTCTCTCCTCCGACTGAAAAACTTCCCTTTCTGTCGCACTTCACGAGTGCTTATTAGCACCGCACTGAACTGCCTCCCATTATTGCTTAGCTAAACTTCAGAAACACGTGATTCGAATTTGAAAAGTTTAATCCGATTAGTCTGTGATCGAGGGAATACTTAGGACTACGCAGAGTCATTAATCTTGCATATGACGGGCCAGACAGACCGCGTGAGTAATATATTTGGTGTAATGCGTGCTTAAAATATACCGCCTTTCTTATTTGTAGTGGACTGCCAAGTTTCGTGTTAGATACCGATCTTATTAAGGTCATAGATCAGAGACAAGGAACATTACAAACAGTTAGACTCAGTGACACATGAAGCGCATACTGCAGAGTGTCCGATAAGTTCCCGAACACCTGACCTCTTTACCTTTCATCACACCTGCATTTCACGGATCGAGCGGATCTGTGTGGATACCCTCGCAGTCGGCATAGAGCTCGATGCATCGTCACGTTCTGTGTGGCATCTGCCATACTATTTGTCGTGTTAACGAAGCGAAGGCATCGGTAATGGCGACTCGTCATTCAGCGTTGGTGTGACAAATAATAATAATAATAATAATAATAATAATAATAATAATTATTATTATTATTATTATTATTATTAACTGCAATTGCGTTATCACCCGGTGGCAGTGGTTATTTTACATGTACACAAATGTGGAAAAAAA
>Ga0209629_10003287_pt1 | contig 11508 bp, 8 predicted proteins | sample TergutCu122P5_FD_187286 | JGI IMG/M metagenome (GOLD analysis project Ga0209629, IMG submission 187286) | Cubitermes ugandensis P5 segment gut microbial communities from Kakamega Forest, Kenya - Cu122 P5 (SPAdes) (version 2) | ecosystem: Host-associated > Arthropoda: Insects > Digestive system >...
AATGCATGTTGTGTAGAAGTTTGGAAGCCTTCTGATCCCATGTGCAAAGAAAGTTGTCAGTTGTAAATGAAGCCACATATAAACATCGTCATTAGCTTAATCATCCGTGGCAAATCTTCACCTGCACAAAGCTTCTTGTAATGGTCAAAACGTGGGATAAGCTGATGGAGCTAAGTCTAGACCATATTCGGGTGTGTGGGAGAAGTTGATATTTCATCTGCCTGATGACATTAAAGGCAACCGCTGTGGAATGCAAATGCATTATCATGGAGCAAAACAACGTCCTTGGACAGAAAATTTCTGCCCTTGTTGCAAATTGCTGCTTCAGCTTTGATTTGAATATTTCATATGTTTACATGCCTTCTGAGCACAAGAAATGGATAACACCTTGCTGTGCTACAGTCGTGAAATTTGAAAGCGCTACTAAAACTTGTAAACAACACTAATTAAACCTGGCACTGACTCATCATGACAGTGCCGTAAGGCCTATGTAGCTGTTGTGACAACCACTAGCTTTCACATTGCATCAAATGTAGTGCCTCTATATGCAAATACACATTTTTTTATTCACTACATACATATCTACATATGTACATTCCATGAATCCAGAAGTTTGTCAGAGTAACAGTAGGATGTGGAATAAGTCTGAAACCTACAAATGTACACAATATACAGAATTATTACAATACAAAATATTAGCAAGATTTGTAAAAATGAGTTGTTCACAAACATCAAAAGTTCATCAACAGAGTGAAAGGAGCATGTATTTAAGCATCTTCTTAATGGTACTCTAAGTTTTGCCTTTTCGTTCATAAGACGTGCACCTGTGTGGCAAAATGTTCAAAATTTTGATGCCAGCATAGAATACACCTTTCAAGAAACACAAAAGGTTGACATTTTGTCTTGAAAAATGGTGGTTATTCCTTGTATTACTTGGACTTCACTGAGCACTTTGAGATATTATAGTGGCTACAGAGGAGACAAGGTGCTGATGATAAGTGGAAACATGTCATATTAACAGTTCCTCAGAAACTTAAAAATAATTAGGAAGCTTGAAAGTGGTGAAAGCCAAAGTTTGGTTATGGCTTCATAAAACATAGGATGGTCAGCTGTTTATGACAGAAACAAAAGGATCAATTATGATCATGAATGGCATCACAAGTGTGTAGGTTGTTTCCAAGTGACATTGAAACAGCTTAAATTAGCTAGTGACAAATCCTAATCCAGAGGTCAGTTCTAGCAGAAGGGTACACAGTATCTTCCACTGAATTAAATAGAATCAAATTGAATTTATTTGCATTTTATGAATCCAAAACACATTAATACCTTGGATATAGAACAAGCCAGGAAAATATTACATACCTACAGTAGCAGCTGGTGCAGTACAACTGATTAAGCTTAACTTATCTTTCTCTATTTATATTAAAGTATTCTGCGGAGTAAAAGGAGTGAGCATATAAATATTTCTTTAGGGCTGATTGAAATTGTTTACAGTTATCACTTAAATTTTTGATAATTTGTGGGAGACTGTTCAATAATTTTATGCCGTTGAATGGACTCCTTTTTGATATAGTGATAAATCTGATGAAGGTTGGTGAAAGTGTCTTCTGCAGCCATTGGTTAATGTTATTCTGCAGTGCCTTTTCACTAGCATACTGGTGTCTTTGAAGCCTTTTTTCTTTTCTCACTCTCACTCCTTTTTTCCTCCCAAGAGTTTGTAGGGTTGATGCAGCAACACTTTCCATCAAAATTTTATGGTGGCCTTCTGGGATGAGACAAGTGTTACTGTGAACTTCTTGCCCTGGGGCACAACAGAAACTCTGATGCAATATTGAAACACCTGCTCACCTTCTTTGGGTTCATCCCACTAAAAATATTTCTAAGTGTTGCTGCAACCCTGAACAACACTAGGCTGCACATTAGTGCACATGCCACAGAGGCTATCACAAATTTAGGATTGACAGTGTTGCCCCATCCACCTTACAATTCTGATCTTGCACCATAAGATTGTCACCTGCTTGATCCTTAAAAACAACTAGGAGAACAGCATTATGCCAATAATAATGCACTGCAGAATGCCATGTAAGGAAGAGAGAATAATTATTATGAGGTGGGAATAAATGTTCTTATTGAAAGGTGAACAAATACAGCTGACAAAGGTGGAGAATACATTGAAAAATAGGTATGGTTTCAGCAGTGTTGTAGTTTAATTCTGTGAAGTATGCATATGTCCAATGTGTAAATAGCATGAAATAAAAAACAGGAGGCATTAACTTTCTGATTGCCCCATTTATTATCATAGCAAAAAGAAAAACAGGTTAATGGAACAAGAAGTTGAAGGGCACAGCCTCTTCTGTCCTGCATGAATGTTTCCCAGTAAGGACTAGTGACTCTAGATTATGGTAGTGAAAAACTCAGACTTTTTTTATTTCCTAGGTATCATTAAATTTGAAGAGCAAGCTACCCGAGAGTTAGAAATACACATTTCATTTCAGACAGGACACGATAAAGAAAGTCTCCCCATAACATTCCATGCAGGCACAGCAGGGGTGTAGAGGTATAGATGCTCATTCTTAACATCAGTGCTAGATTTGGGTAGGTGGTCAGTACCTGGTCCTGGCTGCCTCATCCCCAAGAAAGAGGCATCCATTTTACTGGAGGCTGGGTGGACCCCTTAGCTGGTCTGGACACGTGGAGAAGAGAAAATGTCTTGCCCCCACTGGGTTTGAACCCCAAACCTTCCAGTTTGTAGCAGGTTTCTGTACTGGCTATGCTGTGCAGGCCCCAGACAGAATAAGACAGTGAAAAATATTAAGTTCCATGTTTCCATTATAACCTATCTTACGTGTCTTTATATGCATTCGTTGGATGGTCCTGCTTCCTTGCCTTTTTTTATATTTGAGTGAGTTCTTCTTACCTCATGTACATCTTTGAAGCATTAATTTGCTTTAGAACTTTATCTTTACAAATAAAATAAAAAAATTATGAACAGGTAAGATTTTTTTATCTTGAGGTGATTCATCCTTTTTGTCCTTTATTTGCATATTTATTTTAAACACATTCTTACACAACAAATATACAAGATTTTTTAAGTAAGTTTGTATGACCAGTAACTACTTAACTGTGCCAATTTCAGGCTGTTTCTTATGGCAGTAGTCCAGAAGGAAGACATCATTGAGAAATTTCTCTCCACCTTCTTTCAGTACCCATGCAGCAGGTGAACCATAAGTAGGTGAACTGTATTGTGGAATTAGCTCCTTTTATTGCAGTTGAGCATCTTCAGAGCCTGCCTGATTAGTTTGACTAACATTTAAAAAAAACTTTTTTACCTTAATGCAAAAATCAGAATTTAGTTGCATTGTAGTTAAACTTTGTTAGGTCACCAGGACCAGCTATTGGAAATCAGAATGAATTAAATCCTACTTTAGGCCTTTATTTAAAAAACATAGTAGGGATCACGGTGGAGGTACCAAGCAAAACCAACATTCTCTATGTCCACCCATCTACCAATATGCATCTCCTTCACTTCTTTACGTGACTACATATGACCACTGCAAGGTAAGAGAGAGATAATTTTAATTCATTACATTATGACTACATCTGTCATAAATTTATTTTATAACTACAGACAACACCTGCCAATTATGTAGCCAGCGTTTGAAATGGGTAGAGACCTCGACCATCCTGTGGTTTTGACAAAAGAAATTTGCATTTAACTGCATAAAGGATTCATGTTGTATTACCAGTCGCACATGCCATAGATTGTTAATTTTAACTGTATTGTATTCAAATGGAAAACTTAATAGATGGATATACTAGTTTTGTGTTTGATGGTTTTGTTTATTTTCTATGGTGTGGACAGCTAGCTTTAGTGGTTGTACAGCATGGTCACTTTACTGTGAACTTCCATTGGTTAGTTGATAAGATGCAGATGTACCCAGTATATTCAAATAGTTTCCAGACTAACTACCACTTGACGCTACTGCTGCTAGTACGCACTTCTCCCAAGTGTGGTTGGAGTTCAGTCTGCTATGCCATTTCTGCATGGAATAAAGCTGCAGCACATGTAATTGCTGGGTGATATTTTGTTAATTACGAATGTCTTATTCCATTTGTGATTTTGGCATACCTGAAAAAAAGTAAGATTTGAAAGAACAGTGTGTGTGCATCAGATTTTTATTTAAAATTGGGGAAAATGCTATGAAATCTTTTTAAATATAGCCAGTAACTTTTGGAGAGCCGATATTGGTAAGAACACAAGTTCTTGAATGGTTTTTCCGAAGTTCCAAAATGGTGTGACCACTGTTAAAGTTACCAAATGCTGAGGACACCCATTATAGCAAAATAGAAGAAAATGTGGATAATGTGAAGCAGCTTGTTCTCAAAACCGGAAGACTGATTCTCCATGAAGTTGATAACGTGTTGGGAATTTGGTTTTTGTCAGTTCAGAGCAGTTTCAAAGAGAGTCTGAACATGCATTGAATAGCCACCCAATGTGTGTCACACTCAGTGGGGAGCAAAAGAATTGTGTCAGCATGTACCAGGACATTCAGGAGATGTCTGAAATAGACCTAGAATTACTTTCAAAGATAATCACAGGTGGTTAGACATTGGTTTATGTGTACAGCCCAGAAACCAAGAAAGAGTTTTCTCAGTGAGAGAGTCCATCTTCTTCGTGCAAAATATATAGAAGACATCCTTGCTGAAATTGGACTGTGAAAGCATATTCATTCCCATCCCCACGTCCAACATCCACTGAGTTGTGAATTCTGATTATTCCATAAGGAGAAACTGTAAACCAGTATTTCAGTGATACTATATGGCATCAGTGGAAAATGAGCAGCAAAAATGACTTGAAATGTGGGTTATGGGATTGGTTTCTGTACCATCACATTGCACCCACACACTGTGCTTACCACATGAGCATGTGTGAATTGCTGCTGTTCCACACCTTCTTTACACATCAGATATAGCGTCATGTCACTTCTCTCTTCCCAAAACTTAGAGTGGCATTACTTATTAAGGGAAGAAGATTTAATGGTGACACTATGATTCAAGCAAAATTGGTGGGTTCATTTTCAAGTTTCAGACACTCCACAGATTGCTTTAAACTGTGGCACAATCACTGGGCTCCCTGTACGAAGTTCTGAACAGTCTATTTTTTATGAAACAACGGAGACCAGCTTTACACTGCTCATTGCGAATGTTATAAAATCTGCAGACATTTTGTGCACAAATTTTAATGTCTTTAATAAGCCATCTATGTTTTTGTATATGCTTTATTAATCTTCAGTACCTCCCTGCGGATGATCAAGATAGATCAAAATTGCCTAATCAGCATGAGCCTGATGGTGCCTGTAGACATCCAACTGGAAAGCAATCCAAACTGCGACTAAATGTTGAAAATATTCCTCCCACAGCTTCTCCATGCACAGTTACACTGGGATACCAACATCTACCTGAAGGAGGTAATGTGGTTATCTATTTACTGTTGAACTGCCAGTGTTTGGACAATTGAAAAAGTTGTAATTGAAAGACAGCAGAATTTATGGTTTTAATTTAATTATATTTAGTCAGAAGTACTCTTTAGAAGTTGTGTAATGTTAACACTGGGAACAGAATCCAAAGCTACCTAGCTACATGCCAAGCCCCTAAAGACTCCTAACAATAATAGGTAATGTGAACTGTCAATTTTACTCTTATATAATTTCCAAAACTGTTCACTTATTTCATTTTTCTTAGGTATAAATGTTTTCCTGAACACTTTGTTTTCACACACGATTTTGTTTCCTCCCTCAAAATAAGGGAACACATTTCACTCCCACACAGAGCAGCTTAAAAAAATTGTTACTCTGATATATTTGTTTTGAAAAGAAGATACGTAAAAATTTTTTAACTATATAATAGCATTTCAAGCATTCTTTTCTTAATTTCATCACACACTCTCACCTCATTTATATTTGTTAACATTGTTCCTAGATATTTAAATTTGTAAATATTTAAAGTTATTTATTACATAGAGTGAGCAAAAAAAATGTGTCATACTTAGGAGAATGTTCCTTATGTTCAGTTACATTGCTGTAAGGAAACAGTAATATATCAGAGATAATGATAATGATAATCTGTTTACATTAATTGATTACCAAATGCATGTTAAAGTGAGGAGTGATTTGTACTTCCTTTAATTTTAACACTTGTACTTCTAATTAACAATTGAATGACAAAGATGTTAATTAAGTTAGAAAAAGTTGTAGTAGTGTCATATAATTATCTTTAGGGTTCCATGTACTCTATATAGTATGTATGGCTTGGCTAACACTCAAGGGTGGACCTGTTCAATGTACATATAACATATCATGTTAAACATATTTAGTACATTGAACGCAATAAGCCCACATTTTTGTCCATAAACATTCAATTTTGGATGTAGGTGTGTTTGGTTTTACTAATGTAATTTAATCCATTGCAGATTTCACATTGTACTTCATGTTTATATAATTCTTTTGCTGATTTTGATTTTATGTCATCTATGTTTTATATTTTTTCTGTGTTTAATTCTAGACCATATTTGATATTGTCCTGTAAGATAATTTGTTTACTATGTATGGCGTTTGTGTTTCACCCAAATGAATGGTAGTTTCATCTTCAGTAAAGCTGGATTCAGGACTAGCTAGTTTGGTATTATGCATTTCAGGCTCTAATTTCACCAGCTGCATGAGTATTCTGTAGTTGCTGAAATACCTTCTCCACCACTCCCCCACTGCTGTTGGAATTTGATTGAATTTCACCATTCTCATCCTTTATGAACAGGCTGGCACATCCCTCCTTAATCAAAACTATGTCTTTAAACATATACCTGCCTATCTTTTTTTCACTGTGTATAACCATCTCACTGACTTCTATCTTGTACATATATTGTCTGTTTTCTCATTCAAACCTTCTCACTGATCTCACCTTTTAAGTACATTTTGACCTTTTCCTTCAGAAATTACCTACTCTGAAACATAGTTAAGACATCACTGCATAAAACGTTTTCCCACAGAATAAGTTGTTATAATGTAGTAAAAAATATTCCCCTCTAATTAACATTTCCCTTTTAATATATTTCCACTTAAAAGGTTTTATTGCATAAGAAACACAAATATTTTTGGACACATTGACTTATCACCAATAAAATATATTTCTGCATCAGAATTGTGGACAATTTCCTATTCATTCAGTTGTCACAAACATACAATGCTGAAATAATGCCCTCTCAGTACATAAATATTGATCTGCAGGGTCCTTCCACAACAGAGCAGCATATCAATGCAAATTCATGAAAACATGATGTAAATAAGGTCATATTATCACCACACTGCCATCTGTTTCCACCTCTGCCTTTCACGCAGCATGAAATGAATCAGTATGGGTTCAGTGGAGCGTTTTTTGACTCTAAGTGTCTTACTTAAATTTAAATCATCTGAAATATTCTGTGTGCAAATTTGCATACTTTTTGTATTAGTTCAATTTGCATATGTGTACACAACTTTCAACCTGCTGAGGCATTAATTACTGAACACATGATTAGCAAGGCTGCTAGATCAGAAGCTGGAATAAAGCATAAGCTGCTGTCATTCAAGAGACATTTAATAATACAAAAATGGTGGCTGTTGCTTATAATTTTCTTCACAAAAATTGTTTAAGAACTGTGCATTTCTGTGTGAACTTAAAATATGTGACACAGTACTTGGTCTGTTAGTGAACAGCTGAGCTGAAAAAATGTGAAAACAGCAAAGTATATAAGCAGAATCAGTATTTATGGAACAGCAGCACAACTGACTACTGCAAATCTCACATAAATCTTATTACTCTCACTAACCTAGCATTAAATGTGTTCCTCTTGATTATGTCTTCTGTTTGTTGACCAAGGCTTTTTTTCTTAATTTTGCAGTTACAGTTTAGTGTCATCACTTCCTGTCCTTTCACTGTATGCTCAGTAACATTTGTTATGGTTTCTACAGAATTGATCACTTTAATTTCTCATTTCTGTTTCAAGTACTCTTTGCTTTATCATTATCTCCAGTTGTGATCTAAAATTGCAACTCTACTTGAAGGATTAAGTATATCTTGTCATTAACAGATTGTCCTTTTTTAAATGCCATTTCAAGACGAACACCTCAGTAAAATGCCATATTTGAAGTGTTGGTCCTTCTTCTCTTCCCATGCTGAAATTTATAATATCCCTGTTCATGCCTGTCATCAATAAGGTACCTAACCTCCTTTATTCTTACAAAGTACAATTTGTATTGACTGCAGGCCCCTACCTTATGTAAGCTCCAAACATTTGAAGCATGTCAGTGTTTTGTATCTTTTACGTTTATAATACTGGTTTGATTTACAGATCTGTTACATGAACCTCTTACAAATGGTGTAAATAATGGGAATGTGAGTCCCACGCAGTCAAGCTCTAGTTCTCTCCATTCACTTCCGCGGGTGACAGTGACAGATGTGCACAATCGTGGACAACCTGCAGTCACAGTTCCAGAGTTTCCAAGTATGGGTGCTGGCAGTGATGGACAGCACTCCCATCACTCTTCACTAACGTCCAGTCCATATTGTCAGTTTAAGAAAAATGTGCCAGAATACAGTAGTTTCAGAATCATGACGCAGAAGGTATGTATGCCTTTCAGAGAGAAACTACCTGCATGCTTGTAATGGTGTTCTCAGGCAATTAACTATGTCTGATAGAGAAAAAGTGTTTCCATAAGTTCGGGTTGTGTTCCATATTGCCCCACATGTACGGAGACCTCACTGAATTAAATCATCTTACCTTTCCGTTGTCTATACTTGCATGTGTTTGTGCACATATATGCATGTGCATAAGTTGTATCTGTGTGGCATCTTGAAATTGCTGATCAGGCAGTCTGCAGACCTTTATGGTTCTTTTAACTCATTTGTAGAATTAATAATGCAGGTCTGACAGTGAAGTGTGTATACCTCATCTCACTGTTGATTTCTTCACTGTGAGTATGAGGCGTGATCAAAATATATCTGGACTGAGTTCATTGCTGTAGTACCTTACATCACATTGTGACAGGGTGTGTCTGAATTCTTTCCTGCATGTCCTCAATCAGCAAGAACTCACTGCAGCCTTTCATAGTGATGCAAGTAAAGCAGTGTTTGTGTCATGCGTTGTATTTGTCATGCCCAAGAGCACAGAACAATGCCTGTATGAAAACTTTTGCGTAAAACTCAAGAGAATGGGAACCAAAAGTACAAAATGACTAAAACTGCCTTTCACAAGGAGGCCATGGGCTGTGCACAAGTTTTTGATTGGTTCTGCCTCTTTAAAAATGGGCACACTTCCATAGAAAGTGTTGAGAATTCTGATACACTTCATCAAGCAGAAGTGATGAATTGATACCATAATTGCATGATTTGGTGAGAGCAGGTCAAAGACTATTAGGGAAGTAGCTGAATGACTAGAAATTTCTTTTGGCTCATGCCAGGTGATTTTAACTAAAATATTTAGGCATGGGATGTAGTTGGTGAAGTTCATTCCATGCCTGCTGATAGCAGAGCAGAAGGAGCACCACCTTTCTGTAATTTCTCATATTCTTGATTGTGGAGAAACAGATTAGAATTTCTTAATGAACATTGTAGCTTGTGGTGAAACTTGGCTGTAGTGTTATGGCCCCGAAACTGAACAAATGAGCACAAACATCTTTATCACCATGACTCAAGACAATGTGCCAAGTATGATGCAAGACAGGGGTGATTCTTGTTCCTTTTTCATTCAAGAAATTGTTATTCACCATGAATGTGCTGTGCAAAACCAAATTGTACACCAGCTATTATATTTGGACTTACTAGGACGGCTGTATAATTTAGTGTGCCACAAATGACTCCATAAAAGGGCAGGTTGGTGAGTGGCAGATTTGTCATGACAACACACTCGCACATTCAGTCAAACCACATCCCACATGTGTGTCAACCCCCATACTCCACTGACACGGCCCCCTGTGACTTTTTCCTCTTCCCCATGACCAAAAACACCTTGAAGGGCAGTGGATTTGAAGATGTGGAAACAATAAAATTTAACACAATGCAGCAACCTTTGTAGATCCCAAAAACAGTATTAGAGGTACCTTCAGCAGTGGAAGAGCCTTTGGAGTACATGTCCAAGCAGAAGGGGCATGCTTCCAACAGAATTATTCTGTCATCAAGGTAAGTTTAATATTTTTTTAGAACATGAGTCCAGATAATTTTTGATGAGTCCTCATATTTACACTGAAAATAACCAGTATAATGCCAATACTCTTTACAACGTGCAGTCATAAATATTTGCCATTTACCTGGCATTTGTGAATACCAATTGAATTTCATGTGTGTGTGCTTGTGAGCATTGTTTTGTCACTGTAGCTGGAATCTGATTTTAAGTGTTTTCTGTACACACACACACACACACACACACACACAGAATCAGGTTTGTTTATCAGCACATTAATTGTTCATTTACATATGTCTCCAGTCTTAAATGATTAATATGCAAGTACTAAAGCCTGGCCAGTTCATATGTACAGGGATTTATGGTGACTTACACAAAGACATAAATAAAGTATTAGACAAGCATGCCTATAAAGGGTTTGTTACAAACTGGTATATATTATTAAGAGAATTGTCTGATCTTATGTCGTACAGATGAAACGGGGTTTTAAATTACGTCGTTTTAAATCTGAAGTCAGTGTAAATGAAGAAAAGAGTGGAGTAATCACTGGGACACCAAGTACCACCACAGCACTTAGTATTGAACCTAGTGGAGGTGGAGAATCTGATGCAACTGAACTTCTTCAAATGGAAGGACTCCCCCATGCCATTTCACAGCCAAACATGCTTCAGATCAAACAGCCCTCCATTCATCTTAAGCATAAAAGACCTTCAGGTAAGACATTTCACTCTGTTTCTGTAGCTAGTGTTTACATCCGTGCTTTTTGCACACTCTATTAGTTTTTCCTGTAATATGTAACTATTTTCATTGAACAATGAAGGACCACAGTAAATAAAACATATACGAGGGTCGGCTGATAAGTAATGCACATAGTGAAATATTTTGCCAATGGAGCATAGTAGCGATGTGCGCGCAGTGTGTCCTTGTAGCCACAACCCTCCTGCACAGCGGTGCAAAGTTTCATTCCTTTCTCTCTACCGGTTCTAAAACAGTGCTTGTTAACATGGAGTTGTGTTATGGTGGTATGTCAACGAGATTGAAGCAGCGTGCAGTGACTGAATTTTTAAGTGCTGAAAACGTAACGCCAGCTGAAATTCATCGCCGTTTACAGGCTGTGTATGGTGAAAACACTGTTAACAGAACTACAGTAAATCGCTGGGCCATTAAATTTTGTGAATGTGAACCAGGTTGTGCCAATATTGTTGACCAACCTCGCAGTGGAAGGCCGGTTTCTGTGACAGATGACAAGCATCAAAAACAGGTTGATGAACTGATCAAGCATGACCGCTGTATCACCC
>Ga0209629_10003288_pt1 | contig 11507 bp, 1 predicted proteins | sample TergutCu122P5_FD_187286 | JGI IMG/M metagenome (GOLD analysis project Ga0209629, IMG submission 187286) | Cubitermes ugandensis P5 segment gut microbial communities from Kakamega Forest, Kenya - Cu122 P5 (SPAdes) (version 2) | ecosystem: Host-associated > Arthropoda: Insects > Digestive system >...
GCGTCACATCCTCGCCGGTGCGCGGCTCACGCGAGCCCTCTATCGTAAGGTAGCGCCCGTACTGGAACAGAAGCGCCTCCAGCTCGCGCTGCTCGGACGCCGTCGCCAGGCCGTTGTTGTAGCGCGCGAGCAGTTCGTCGGTCGGGTACGCCGAGGCCTGCTGGCCGATATCCAGGCTCACGCGCGAAAAGATTTTCGAATAGTCCGCGATATGGGCGCTTCTTACCGCGCCGTAGCCTTTGGCGGCCGCGGCGGTTACATAGCCCGAAACGCGCGCGTCTATCTGCGCGGCGGTCTCGCCGGAGCGGTACTGCGGGTAAACCTGTTTATAGTCGGTGCCGATGGCCGTGTATATCGTCACCGCGGACGCGCCGGAGACGCTGACCGCGGAAGCCGAATTGGTCAATGTGCCGCCGCCTTCAAGCACAATCCTGGTTGTGGACTGGAACTGCATGTTGTTGTCGGTGACGGCCCCGGAAAGCTTGATAACGCTGTCGGCCCCGGCGGTTGATACGACCGTGGACTGGGTGCGCGCGGAGCCGTTGGTGTCGGCCGCGACGCTGACCGTGAAATTCGCCATTGCGCCGCCCGTCGATTCAAGCCGCGTAACCAGCACGTTGTCGGGGTGGGACACGAAATATTCGCGCGTATAGTGAACGCCCGAAACGTCGTACTGAACGCCGGCGACGGCGGTGGTAAGGTCGAGCCAGCGCTCATAATTCGTATACGCAACCGAGCCGAAATCCAGATACATATTGCCGTAGCTTAAGAATTTGCCGTAACCGGCGTTATTCACGCCGATCAGGCTGTCGCAGGCGGTGGACGCGTCGCTCGCGCCGGTTTTGAACTTATCCTGAACCGAGGCCAGCGTGGCGCCCCAGCTGCCTTTGCTTATCAGGTTGCCGCCGTTGTATGAAGAATCATTGAAGCGGGTGTAGTCATACGGGTCGGCGTTGCTGATATACGGCCTTGAGCCGGAAGCGCCGGTCGGCCCGCCCGCCCAGAGCGACTTCTCGTTGAGCTGGACGCGCTCCGTGCCGACGCGCCCGAACACGCTGGCGCCGATTGAACTGTTGCCTATCGGCAGCGAAAAGCGCTCCCAGGCGATGTGCTCGGCTTTGGTGCCGTCGGCGGTGTTCGGGTCCGCTGGTTTGGAATACCACAGCCGCAGCGGGTTTTGCGCTTGCGGCGCGGCCACAGGCGCGGCCGCCCCTCCCCCGTCCGCTGCCGAAGCGGTCAGCGCCGGCGCGAGAGCGAGCGTCAATACGGCCGAAAGCGCTATTGACAGCGATTTTTTAACGGTTTTTCTGAAAACATTCATTTGGGGCCCTCCTTCGTATTTTTTTATAAAGAAAACACTGTATGCACGGTTCAGCTGGCGCTGCCGCCGGTATTATCAGGGAATAAGACAGCATCGCGCACCGGCGCGTATGTTGAGGGGTTCCAGAAGAATACCTTTATATAAGCGTTATCCGGCGTGCCGTCTGGGATTTCCAGACCCGCGCTGAAACTGATATTGCCATCGCTTATAACCCCGGAAGCCATTGACACATTGATAAGCTTGCCGTCTCCGCTGTACAGCGCGATATACATGGCTTCAGGAGTATCATCAGATATATAACTCGCCTCAACGTCAAGGTTTTTGCCTGGCTCGATACCCATCGCGGGGTCATCGCCGTATTTGAACCGGACAAATTCATCAGGCCCAATCGGCTCAAAATTCGCTATAACCTTAACCGGCCCTGATATCATGGCAAAACTGGTGTTCTCGCTGTTCGCGTCCGCAAATGCGACATCAGGTACTGATGTCCAGTTTTTGAACCGCTGCCCTTCTGGCGGCATCCCTGCGCTGATATTTACAGCCGCGTTAGGCGCATAGTATCCGCCGCCCATTCCGCCTACGACTGTTACAGCGAAAGGCGCCGAATCAATGTCACCATCGTAGACGTAGATGTTAAATGACATCAGTTCATCGTTCATATTGTTTTGATCGTAAACGTGCAGAGTCTGCATGCCCAGTTTGTTAAGCGTGATCATTAGCTTCCAATTTGCGGAACCCCCATCGGTCGCTTCATCTACGCTTATCGTCTCAGGCAAAGCGAGACCCTGCAAGTTAAGGTTCGCGCCAATGAATGAAGCCGCAGCGCTTGTACCTGTTGGGGTAGGAGTTGAAGTCGGTGTTTCTGACGAAAGAACTATCGTTGCAACCGTATCGCCGTCTTGATCCTTGATGAGCAGTTCTTTGACGTTATCTGGCGTGGTCATATTAACATAGGTGCCTTTTCCGATCAAAGTAGTATCGGGATAACTAACTATGGTACCACGAGTTTCTACATCACTCACCCATTTAAACGTCGTATTCCATGGCGCAACTATATGTATAGTGCTTTCCTTGCACTCTTTTATATCTTCGACTAGCGCGAAACCAGTCACAGGGTCATTTACGGGATACAAGTTTATGAAGACAAAATTCATATCAGACACTGTGCTGACTGTTCTTGATGCTTCATACTCAGTTGCCATGTTGCTGTTGTTTTTTACCTGGTAGAACGAATCGCTCGGATAAACAATCTGCGCCTTTAGCAGTAGCAATGCCCTTTTATAGGTATCATCCACGGATAGCGTCCCTCCGGCTGTGATAGATGACTGTCTGGTCAACAAAATATTTGCCCTTGGAGATAGAACTGGTGGGTCTTGTTGTTGTTTACCAGGATCCCAATAAAAAGCCGAAAAATCGTTGGAGGAATAAGAATCTTTTGTCGTCGGTTTTTCCGCCGCGCCTTTAATCGCATCAATCAAACTTTTTAAAGCAGATGCGAAGCCAAGAGGATTAGTAGCATCAACCAAGTTTTTACCCAAATTAGCCGCGTCAATAATGTCCGAAGCGATTTGGTAAATTGTTATTTTGGCATCTTTATCGATAATATCGACACCTTCCGCGTTCTTCGTAACATCGAGTATTAGGTCTAGGTGGTTTGGATCCACAGCTGTGATGATCCTGCTGTCTTTCGCGAGCGCCAGCCCGCGTTGATGTACTATTTGAAATTTCGCGGTAATGTATAATTGGTCATTAGCCGGCCCTGTTCCCGGATCAGGATCAACCGTCAAAGTAAAGACCATAAAGCGGGACATCAATGCTGGAAAGGACACGCCGCCGCCCATGTCATAGGTAGCATAATAGGTTGACATTACATAATATTGCCCGGAGTTGTTATCGCCGCAGTCACCCTGATAAGTGCCAACGTTATATAGCATGTCATTAATCTTGTCAGGGCTTAAATGAGGGTTAAAGCTGCCTATAAACGTATCGAGATCGTCGCTGCTTATCAGGTTATATTTACCGTTGAACTTTACTTCAGCAGAGTTTGAGATAGTACGGGTCGACCCATCCGGCAGAGGGATGTCAATGTATGCTTTGACTAGATAGCGCGGCCCTACCGGATCACCATAATTATAATTAATCTTAAATGCCCCATTATAAGGCTTTTGTTGAACATAATCGACATTATATTTGTCGGGGTCTGGATTATTGGGATCCAAAGGGTAGTAATCCCGATGAATAACGAAATCTTCAACAGAATAGCGGATTGGTAAATTGTAAATAGATTCAATCGTTATCAAGAGGCCTTTACTTCCGATACCATCGAGCCCACTTTCCGTGATAGTTGGCGGGACAAGATTTGCTGTATCCGGCTCCCAAACCGCATAAAGCGCGAATTTAAGCCCGCCGTCAGAACCGTCGGAAAGTGTGGCCAAGTTAGGTTCGCCAATTGGATCGCCGTCATGATACAAAATATTCTGATCAGTCTGCTTTATAGCCCAGCCCGCGAATTTGGCACCATCCATTGCAAATGTATTAGGATTTATAGTCTGTTGTTGATCCGTAAAAGTTTGCGGTGGCATATATCCTGTTCTGCCATTTCCATCAAAATAAACAGTATATTCGTTGTCAGGACTTGGCGTCACAGCACTTTGGAGGTTCTGCGGGTAGAAATAATAATCCATTTGGCTGTCTGGGTCGTTTCGTAGAGTTGTATCCATCAATGTATAATTGTCTTTTAGGTTAATATTGAGAAAACCTGTGCCCGTAACGTATGTTGGTTCAGGAATATTGTTATTTCTGCACCCTAAAAATATAGTATCATATTGAGCTCTTGATCCCATACTTGATGGCAAGTTAAGTGATGTCAACAGATTATACGAGCACTGGATAATTTGAAGAACAGGGTTTTGCTGCACATTCAGCGATGTCAGAAGGTTGTGGCTACAATTGAGGTTATTAAGCCCTTTAAAATACTCTATTCCTTTCAAGTTAGCGATTCCTAGATTGCTGACATTTAGCACAAGGGTACTTTTGAGGGCATTAATAACAACGCTGCTGTCAAAAGGGCTGCCCGCAGATGTACCAGGGAAAAACGTATTAATCACATAAGACCTGAAATTATCATCCGGGAATGCTTCCGCGAAAGTCGTCTGCCCCGAATCGCTAGCGCTCACAGCAGCGGACGGCGCTGTGTTTACGGTGCCGGCGGCAGATGTAACGGCGGGCGCTTCGTTTGGCATGGCGCTGCTGACATAAGGCCTTGAGCCGGAAGCGTAGGCAGGCGCGGCCGCCCCGCCCCCGTCCGATGCCGATATCGTGAACACCGGCGCGAGAGCGAGCGTCAATGCGGCCGAAAGCGCTATTGACAGCGATTTTTTAACGGTTTTTCTGAAAACATTCATTTGGGGCCCTCCTTCGTATTTTTTTATAAAGAAAACACTGCTTACGCATGGTTTAATTATAAAGCATTATAAATGATTTATCAAGATAAATTTATCCATTTTGCAAATTGACGTTTCGATTACACAGTGCTATAATTAATTTGTATATGTTCAATAAAAGCAACAAAAAACGATAATCATACTTATTTTGAAAGGTGAATCGGATGTTGTATTTTAAAAAACGCGCGGCGGCGCTGATTTTAATGTCGGCCATAACCGCTTCGTGCATTGGTTTTGTCACCGTTAACGCCGCGCCGCGCAAAGCGCCGGACGCGTTCACGGGCAGCGAGTGGACGGCCAGCACCACGACGTTTCAGGTAAACCGCGAACCAGCCCGCGCGTATTCAATCCCTTACGACACAACGGCCAAAGCCGTGGCGCGCGGCGAGGCTTCGTCCAACTATTACCAATCGCTGAACGGCGACTGGAAGTTTCAGCTGGCCGACGCGCCCGCCGGCAGGAACACGGCGTTCTTTCAGCCGGGCTATGACGTAAGCTCATGGGCCGATATCAAGGTGCCGGGCAACTGGCAGACCCAGGGCTATGACGTCCCGATCTACGTCAACACAAAATGGCCGTGGGACATGGTTTCGGGCCAGGGCGCGGACCCCGTGAACGGCGTCGCGCCGACAAAATGGAACCCGGTCGCGTCATACCGCACAACGTTTACGGTCAAGCCCGAAATGCTGCAATCGTCGCGTGAGACGTTCATCTCGTTCCAGGGCGTTGAATCGGCGTTTTATCTGTGGATAAACGGCCGCCCGGTCGGCTACAGCGAGGACAGCTACGCGCCCGCCGAATTTTACATAACGCCGTATCTGGTCGCGGGCGAAAACTCCGTATCCGTGCAGGTTTACCGCTGGTCGGACGGCAGTATGCTGGAGGACCAGGACATGATCCGCCTCAGCGGCATATTCAGGGATGTATTTCTTTATTCAAAGGACAAGGTAGAGATTTTTGACTACAAAGCCCTGACAAACCTCGACGCTTCCTATAAAAACGCGGACTTTGACCTGACGGTAAGCGCCAGGAGCCTCGCCGCCGTCATACCGACGGATTACACCGTAACGGCCACGCTTAAAGAGGGCAAAAACTTTGACGGCGCGACCGTGTTTTCCGACACGCTGCCCGTTACGTTCGCTTCGGCGGCGGACGACCAGATGGGCTGCGCCGTTCAGGACCTGCATATAACAAAGCCTGTCGCCGCGCCGCTTCTTTGGAGCGCGGAACACCCGAACCTGTATACGCTGGTGCTTGAACTCAAGGACGGGGCCGGAAATACCGTGGAGGTCGAAAGCTCCAGGGTCGGTTTCCGCGGCGTGGAGCTTCGGAACGCCGCGGCCGGCGTGGCACCCGGCTTTTTCGTCAACGGGGCCGGCGTAGAATTAAAGGGCGTCAACCGGCACGAGACTTCGCCCACAGCGGGCAGGGCCATCAGCCGCGACCTGATGATTCAGGACATAAAATTGATGAAACAGGCCAATATCAACACGGTCAGAACGTCTCACTACCCCGACAACCCGTATTGGTACGACCTCTGCGACGAATACGGCCTGTATGTCGTAGACGAGGCCAACGCCGAATCGCACGGCGCGATCAATAATATCCCCGGCAATAATCTGGCGTTGTGGGGGCCGCCGCTCCTCGACCGCGTGACGACGCTTGTAAAGCGCGACAAGAACCACCCCAGCGTCGTGTTCTGGTCGCTGGGCAACGAAATGGGCACGGGGTCCGTGTTCCAGAACGCGTATGACGCGGTTAAGGCGCTTGATACCTCAAGGCCCGTTCACTACTTCAACTCCAGCGGCGACGGCAGCGCCAACTATTCCGACGACCGCTCCGCCACATATCCTTCGGTCGACGGCGCTTTCACGGCCAGGCGCAGCCTGCCCGCTATAGCGGCGGATTCGAACCCGAAGCCGTTCTTCGCGCACGAATTTGACCATTCGATGGGCAACAGCACCGGCAACCTCCAGGAATACGTCGATATCTTCGAGAAGGAGCCAAAGCTGATTGGCGGCTGTATTTGGGACTGGGCCGACCAGGCGCTCTATGTCACCATCGGCGGAACCGACGTCGCGTCGCGCGCCTGCGGATATAAAAAGAACCCGTGGTCGCTCACAAACCCGGCCGGGAACACATTCCTGGGCTATGGCGGCGCTTACGGCGACTCAACCTATAACGACGGCGCGTTCAGCGGCGACGGGCTGGTAGGCCCGGAGCGCGTCCCGCACCCCGCGTATTACGAGGTCAAAAAGGCCTATCAGGGCGTAAGGATCACCTCAAACGCCGCGGATTTGCTGACCGGCAAGGTGCAAATCGACAACCTCTGGGATTTCTCGAACGTGAACGAATACGCGGGCGAATGGCAGCTTACGCAAAACAACGTGGTCATACAGTCCGGCGCGTTTACCGACGACCAGCTGAATATCCCCGCCAATACCTCAAAGACCGTGAATATCGGTTATACGGCCCCGGCGGTTGTGCCGGGCGGCGCGGAATATCTGCTGCTTATCGACTTCAAGCTTAAATCGGACGCGCTCTGGGCCCCCGCGGGCTATCAGGCTGCGTTTGAGCAGTTTACGGTGAATTTCCCCGTAACCGGGGCATATAACTATCTGGACACGAGCGCCAAGTTCACCTCGGTCGACACGGCCTCGAACCCTGTCGTCGTAAAAGGGAACAACTTCGAGTTCCGCTTCGATAAGACCAAGGGCGAGATCACGTCGTTCAAGGGCGGCAGCGGCAAGGAGCTTATAGCGGGCGCGCCATCGCCGAACTTCTGGCGCTCTAACCTCGACAACCCGGTAAACGCCAACACGAAATACCAGAACCCGGCCGCGACGGTAAACAGCGTCGCCGTGAACAGCCTGGCGAACAAAGTCACAATCGACGTGTCGCTGACCTACGCGGGCCTGACCGGCTCTACCGATCAGATACATTATGATGTCTACCCAACCGGCGACGTAGTGGTCGCGAGCAAATACGACATGAAAGATTCGGCGCAGCTAGCGCGCGTCGGCATGAAGCTCCAGCTGCCCGGCGGGTTTGCCAACGTGCGGTACTACGGCAGGGGGCCGGAGGAGAATTATATCGACCGCAAGCTGGGCTCGGCGGTCGGCGTTTACCAGACCACCCCGAACGATATGTACACATATTATCTGCGCTCCCAGCCTTGCGGCAACCGCACGGACGTCCGCTGGGCGGCGTTCACGGACAGCGCCGGCGACGGCCTGCTGATATCCGCGGACCCGCTGATGGAGTTCAGCGCGCTGCCCTATGCCGACAGCCAGCTGACGGGATACGCGTATTCCCAGCCGGTGTCGCCCTATATTAACGTGACGTTGGATTACAAACAGAACGGCGTCGGCAGCGGCAGCTGCGGCCCCACCCAGCTCGCGAAGTATCTTGTGGCGACGCCGGGGGCGTTCTCGTTTACATGGCGCATGAGCCCGCTGGCGGCGGCTAAAAACGACACGGCCGATATAATGGCCGAATCCCAGAAGCTTATCGTCGCGAACGCGCTTGACGATATCAAGCTCGACGGCGTTTCACTGCCCGGCTTCAAAATGGAAACGAAATCGTACACGGTTCCGTATTTGACAAACAAAACCGCGGTTCCAACCGTGACGGCGGCTGCCGGCGATTCGTCGATAGTGCCGGCGGTTACGCAGGCCGCTGGGTTCCCGGGGCAGGCGACGGTCACGGTTAAGGATACGGACGGCACGAATCTTACATACACGATCAACTTCACCAGAGCGGCGGAAGTTCCGCTGCAAAGCGTAACATGGTCGTCGGCGTCGGACGGGGCCTCCGTTTCCGCCAATGCGGTCAGCGCGAACGCCCCTTCGGAGATAGTCTATAATATAGAGGGCATGGGTTACGAGATTTTCCAGGCCGATCTTAGTCTTGCCTCACCCGCCGCCGGTTCGGCGTATTTCGAAATCTGGGCCGACGGGAAGGTCGTCTACACGTCGCCGGTTATGACGCCGGCTTCCGCCGCCGCGCCGGTGAGGCTGAACGTAATCGGGGTGAAGGAACTCAAACTGACAGCGTACCCTATCGGCGCAAGCGCCGCGAACGTGAACTGGACTAACGCCAAATTCCTGCTGCGCGGGGCGGATGATCTGCCGCCCATCGCGCTTGCGAACGTGCCCGGCCGCATAGCCCTGCGGCAAGGCGATACGTATACCGTCCCGGCTTTGGCCTCCGCGCCCGGCGTCGCGGCGTATTACGCGGTCACGCCGGCGGGCGTTCTGTCGGTTAAGGGCGGCGTGATCACAGGCGCAGCGCCCGGCCAGGCCGAACTGCTGGTCTATATGACCGCGAACGGCTGCGCCCCCGCGTATATCTCGGTACCGGTCACTGTTTACAGCGAAGAGGCGAGCATTGTCGGCATAAAGGACGCCGCCGCCGCGACGCTGGCCGGCCTCGCGCCCAACCTGCCCGACACCGTAACCGTCGCCTATTCGGACGGCACGACGGGCGAGGACGGCGTGTACTGGTCGCAATACACGGCCGGCCAGATCGCGCAGCCGGGCGTGTTCACGCTTACCGGCACGGTTGAGGACACGAATATCCAGCCCAAATGCGTCGTCACGGTAAGCGCCGCGAATATCGTTTCGACGGCCGAAAAAGTCAGCGCGCTGACCGCCGTGGGCGAAACGCCCGCGCTCCCGGCCGCCGTGACCGTTTCGATGGCGGATACAACATCGCTAAAAATGGCCGTTGCCTGGGATTCGGCGCGGATAGCGGCGGCCATAGCCGCCCCTGGCGTTTATATAATAGAAGGCGCGCTTGCCGGGACGGATGTCAAGGCCGTCTGCGACCTGCGCGTTTACAGCAAAACCAATATGATCGTGCGTATCGACCCGGTTTCGGCGGTTACCGCCCCGGGCGCCGCGCCCCTTATGCCCGCCGCGGCCCGCGCAACGTTCGCGGACGGCGCGTCCGCCGACGTCCCGGTTCAATGGGACGCGATTTCGAAAAGCAGTTACGCCGCGCCGGGCACGTTCGATGTGAACGGGTATTCGCCGGGCTTCGGCGTTAAAGCTGTCTGCACCGTCACCGTAAACGGCGCGGCGCGGACGGTCCTTCAGGCCGCCGTTAATCAGGCCGCGCTTCTGACGCCCGACGACTTCGCGGCCGCCAATTGGGACGCGTTCCAGGCGGCCCTGGTGGACGCGGAATCGGTCTTGGCCGACGCCCAGTCCTCCGACGCCCGCCTCCTTGGCGCGGCGGACGCCCTTAACAGCGCCATGGCGGCGGCTAAAGCGGTTTTGCCGCCCGTGGGTTTCGCGGTTTCCGACATCGGCGCGGATTATATTTCGCTTATATGGAACAAAAACCCGGGCGAAACACGCGGCGTTACATATCAGATTGATTACGGGCCCGCGATTATCACAACCGCCGGCACGTCCGCGACCATATCGGGGCTTAGCGCCGACACGCTGTATACGTTCAGGCTTTCGGCGGCGTATAAAGGATTTACGTCGGCGGCGACGCCGCAAAACCAGCTCAGCGCCTCGACAGAGCCGACCGGCAAGCTGATTCTGGACTTTGAGAATCAGACGCTCGATAAAGTGCCGGCGTACCCGAACGCGGTCTACAGCTTCGCGACCGACGCGGCCAATACCGCGACCCGGTACAGCAAGGTCGTAAACGACCCGCTGGGCAAACAGGGCAAGGTTCTCGCGAACAAAGCCGACGGCACGTCCGACAGGAACACGTACTCGTTCCCGGCGCAGACGGGGTTTTGCACGGTAAAGCTCAAGTTTATGTTCCCGACCGCGCCTTCCGCGGTCAGCTGGATAGAGATACTGACTTCAAGCGGCACGACCGACCCCAACGTCTCGCTTAACTTCACGAATGTGCTGAACCGCCGCCAGGGTTCGTCGACGACCAATGTGCAGGTCTGTTCGCTTAAAACAAACGACTGGAACACGCTGGAGATTGATATCGACCACGCCGCCAAAAATTACACGCTGCTGGTCAACGGCGTCTCCTACGGCCCTTACGGCTTCAGGACGACGGGCGCGCCGAACAACGACGCCAACCGCCTGAGCTTCAGCGCGGGCTCTAACGTAAACGCCGTCTATGCCGACGATATCGAACTGCCGGGCGGCGTCGCCGAACCGGCCGTCCTCAGCGTCCAAAACGCCGCCGATATCACGAACCAATTTATCGGAACGCCCGCGGCGCAAATCAGCGCGCTGCTGCCCAGCCAGGTTGCGGCGTGGGTATATGACGGCGCGCCTGTTCAAACGAAGCTGGGCGTCGTTTGGGATCTTTCGGGCTATGACCCGAATTCCGCCGCCAACCAGATTATCTTCGGCGATCTGGTAATCCCGGATAACGGCGGGACGCCCAAATATCTGAATACCGATAATCTGCGGCCCGGCGTGCTGATTAAGCTCCGGCCATTGGTCGATAAAACGGCCCTGGCCGCGGCAATCGCCGAAGCGGGCAATTACAGCGCCGCGCAGTACACCGCCGGCAGTTACGCCGCTTTGGCGGACGCGGTAAGCGCCGGCGGCGCGGTTCTCGCGGAAACAAATCCGACACTTGATGAAATAGCCGCCGCGATCGACGCGATCAATAACGCCGCCGCGAATCTTGTAAAATCAAACGGCGGCGTCGCTCAGGCCGCGCTGGTCATCAACCCGGTCCCGGCGGTCAGCTGCGGCGACCCGAACTTCCCGCTCTCCGCAACAGGAGGCTCTACGGCCGGGAGGATTACGTAC
>Ga0209629_10003289_pt1 | contig 11504 bp, 9 predicted proteins | sample TergutCu122P5_FD_187286 | JGI IMG/M metagenome (GOLD analysis project Ga0209629, IMG submission 187286) | Cubitermes ugandensis P5 segment gut microbial communities from Kakamega Forest, Kenya - Cu122 P5 (SPAdes) (version 2) | ecosystem: Host-associated > Arthropoda: Insects > Digestive system >...
CAGGCCGGCGTGGCTCGCACCGAACACGTACACTGGCCGGCCCCGGCCCATCGCCTCGGCGATCAGGTCCGCGGCGACCGCCACCGGCCCGGTGTTGTCCGCCGCCTGCTGGAGCTGGTCGCGTACCTTGCCTAGATACCGGGTGTACGCGGGGGTCATCGCCCGGCCGCCTTGTACGCCGCCTCGACCTCGGCCACGAGGCGGGGTCCGTCCGGCAGGTTGATGCTGGGATAGACGCTCGGGCGCACACCCCGCGCCACGAGAGTGGCGGTCGCCTCGGCGATCACCGCCCACATCAGCGCGGCCCCGGCCACCCCGGATAACGGCACGACCGGGGTGTCCAGCCCGTCCACGCTCTGCGCGCTGTCGCCGTACGGGGCGAGGTCGTCCAGGACCACGGTGGCCACGTCCATCAACCGCAGTCCCGACGAGTGCTTCGGCGGGAGTTGGCCCGAGAAGGTCACGCTCGTCAGGGCGATGACCGGAATGCCGCGCTCGACCGCCTGACGGGCCAGCTCCACGACGGCCACCGACGTACCCGACACCGAGCTCAGGACGAGCACGTCACCCGGCCGCACCGTGCGCTGGTCCAGTACCCACCCCACCAGCCGGGCGGTCGCCGACTCCGCGTCCGCTCCGCTCAGCGCTTCGGCACTGGCACGCGCCACTCCCCCGCCGCTGACGTGGGCGCCGTACTCCAGCCGGCTGAACGCCACCAGCCCGCCCGTCCGCGACACCAGCTCGAAGCCCACCATGTGCCCGGTGTCGTGGACGTGAATCACGCCGCCCGCCCCGACGGCGTCCGCGATGAGCGTGGCGGCGGCGTGTACGGCGTCCGGCTGGCTTGCGACGAGCCGCCCGAACGCCTCGGTGAACAGGGCCATCGTGGCCTCAGCAGTCTGAATCATGCGGACCGCCCCCCGCGGGCGGCGGCCACAAACCGCCGGGTGATGAACTCGGGTACGGTCACGGCGGAGCCGATGACGACCGCGTGGGCACCCAGCTCGAAGGCGGTGGCGACGTGCTCGACGGTCCAGATCCGGCCTTCGACGATGACGCGGCCGCCGCGCGCGACGATGCCGGTCAGGACGTCGAACCCGGGTTCGCCCTTGTCGGTCGAGTACGGGGTGTACCCGGCCAGTGTCGTCGCGGCGACGTCCGCCCCGGCGTCGAGGGCGGCCAGACCCTCCTCCACCGTGGCGATGTCGGCCATCACCTCGACGTTCATGGCGTGCAACGCCGTGACGATGTCCGCGAAGGACTCCCCCCCGGGCCGGGGCCGCGCCGTGCCGTCGACGGCGATGATCTGCGACCCGGCCACCGCCACGTCCACCGCCGACTGGACGGTCGGGGTGATGAACACGTCGAAGCCCGGGTGGTGCAGCTTGTTGATCCCGATGATCGGCAGCCGGGAGATCGCCCGCACGGCCTTGATGTTGTCCACCCCGTCGACCCGGAACCCGGACGCCCCACCCCGTTCCGCCGAGGCCGCCAACGCGGCGATCATGGCGGGCGAGTTCAGCGGGCTGTCCTCGCCGGCCTGGCAGGAGACGATCACCGTCCCGGCCAGGGAGTCGAGACCCGGAATTGTGTCAGTCATGGTGATGTCCTTTCGAGGCAGTGGGGTGGGGCGCGAGCAGGTCCGGCGGCCATTCCGGGGTGGCCAGCCGGGCCGTGAGGATCGCCGTGGCGTCCAGGCCGCAGGCCCGCAGCGCCAGCGCGAGCGCGCCGACGATGGGCCGGACCGCGGGCCGGACGATCGCGTACGACGGCAGGTGTGACCGCACGCCGGCCCGGACGCGGTCCGCGAACCCGGGGTTGCCCTGGAGCAGCCCGCCCGTCAAGACGACCCGTTTGTGTTCGTCGAGCAGGTCCACGCCGTCGGCGGTGGAAACCGCGAGTCGGATCAGCGCGTCGGCGGCCTCGTCCACGATGGACGCCGCCACGGCATCGCCAGACGCAAGCCTCAGTACGAGCGGCGCGAGGGCGGCGATGCCGACCCGGTCCAGCTCGCGGGTGTACACCAGGTTGAACAGCGCCCGGGGCGCCTCCACGCCGAGTTGCTCCAGCGCCGCCGTACTCAGGACGGTCGCCGGCCCGGTCCGGTCGGCGGCTTGGGCGACCGCGCGCAGGGCCGCGAGCCCGATCCCGTATGCACTCCCCTGGTCGCCGAGGGTGGGACCCCAGCCGCCCCCCACCCGGGTCGCACCCTGCTCGTCCACCGCCACGGCCACCGAACCTGTTCCCGCGACGACGGCGACCCCTGGCTCACCGTACGTACCGCTGGCCAGCCCGCCCAGCGCGTCCGAGGTCGCGGTGATCGTGGCCTGCGGCAACAGCTCGCGGGCAACCTCGGACGCGAACCCGGTCGCACCGGTCAGGGAGAGGTACGCCTGGACCACGTCGTCGCCGGACCGTCCCGCCTGGCGAAGAGCGCCCGCGAGGCTGTCCGCGACAGCCGACCGTACCCGCTCCGGCCCACCGGGCTCGCCGAGGTGCCAGATCGGGCCGGACCGGGCAAGCCCCAGGATGCGGCCCTCCAGGTCCGCCGCCAGGCACATCGTGGACGACTGCCCGCCGTCCATCGCCACGACAAGGGCGGTCATCCTTTCACCGCCCCCGCCATGACGCCCTCGATGATGAACCGCTGGAACGCCAGGTACACCGCCACGACCGGCAGGGTCGCAATGGTCAGCGCCGCCATCATCGGACCGTACTGGGAGAAGTACTGCCCCTGGAACACCTGCAGGCCGACCTGCAACGGCATCTTCTTCGGATCGGAGAACACCACCAGGGCGAGGACGAACTCGTTCCACGTACTCAGCACCGTGAGGATGCCCACCGTGGCGATCGCCGGCTTGGCCAGCGGGATGGCGATGTTCCAGTAGACCCGGAAGCGGTTGGCGCCGTCGACACGGGCCGCCTCCTCGATCTCGAACGGGATGGCCTCGAAGAAGTTGCGGAAGATGAAGACCGTCACCGGCAGGCTGGAGTTGATGAGCGGCAGGATGTAGCCGATCTGCGTGTTCGCCAGGTTCAAGCGGACCAGGATGACGTACAGCGGGATGAACTGGCCGGGGATGGGGATGAACAGGAACGCCAGGACGAGGTAGTACACCACGTTCTTCCCGAAGAACCTCAGCCGGGCGAAGGCGTACGCACCGGCCGTGCCGAGCAGGAGTACCAGCGCGGTGACGGCGGCGGTGTAGAAGACGCTGTTCCAGAAGTACCGCCCGAAAGCGGCCGTCTTCCAGGCCTGGAGGTAATTGGCGACCGTCATCGAGCTCGGGAACAACTGGACGCCCTTGTAGATCTGCTGCGTGGTCTGAAAGGAGGCCAGCACCATGTACGAGGCGGGGAAGATCGAGATGATGGCCCAGAGTATCAGGGCGACGTGCAGGACGACGTGCCACCGGCGGCGCCGGCCGTACAGACGGCGCGGCGATCCCTCGCCCGCGTCGGTCACGCGGGGCAGGACGGCGCCGGAGATCGTCGACATCGCTCAGCTCCTCGGCCTCGTCAGCCGGATGGTCGCGAGCGAGATCAGCAACAGCATGACGGCGAAGATCACACTGAGCGCACTGGCGTACCCGAACTGGGTGAACTCGAACGCCGAGCGGTAGATGTGCAGGACGGGCACCTCGGTGGCGTACCCCGGTCCGCCGTTGGTCAGCGGCATGACAAGGGTGAACATCTGCATCGCACCGAGGAAGGTCAGCACGGAGATCATGCCGATCGTTGGCAACAGGTTGGGGAAGGTGACGTGCCAGAAGGTCTGCCACGGCCCCGCGCCGTCGACGTGCGCGGCATCGTACTGCTCCTCGGAGATCCCCTTGAGCCCGGCCAGGAACAACAGGAACGGCGTGCCCACGCCCTGCCAGACCGACGCCAGCGACACTGCCCAGAGCGCCGTGGAGCTGTTGCCCAGCCAGGCGGTGGTCAGGTTGCCCAGCCCGATGGCCTTGAGGAACTGGTTGATGGCCCCGCCGTACGGCTGGTACAGCCACTTCCAGACGATGGCCACCACCACGCCAGAGAGGACGGGCGGCAGGTAGTACACCACGCGGTAGATCGTCTGGCCGCGGATCTTCTGGTCGACGCCGACCGCCAGCAGCAGGGCGACCCCCTGCATGAGTGTGAGCGCCACCAGGGCGAACAGCAGTCCGTGACCGAGCGACTGCCACCAGATGGTGTCGTTCCAGGCCTTGACGAAGTTGGCGAACCCGACGTACGTGAAGGTTGACGACAGGCCGTTCCAGTCCGTGGCGCTGAGCTGGATCGTACGCATCAACGGGTACAACCCGAAGACGCAGAACAGCACCACCATCGGCGCCACCATGCCATACCCCAGCACCTGCTGGGGCGCGTCACGGTGGCGCCGACGGGTGGTGCTCATGGCCTACTGGGCCTGGCCGGTCGTATTCGCGAGCTGCATGCGCTCGGCGACGTCCTTGGGCGTGGCCTTACCGGCGATGATGTCCTGGATCCCCTTCTGCATGGTGGTGTCCACCGGGCCGGACATCCCCTGGGGCAGAGCCGGGATCAGGGACGTCATCCCTTGCGAGAAGGTCTTCAGGTTGTCCGACAGGTTCTGCTGCGAGGCCACGGTCGGGTTTGACGGCAGGTTGAAGCTGCTGTTCGCGTACTCCGCCTGCTGCGGGCCCTCCGTCAGCCACTGCAGGAACGCCTCGGCTTCCGCCAGGTGCGGCGAGGTGCCGACCGCGAAGGCGAGGGCGCCCACGCCACCGGGGATCTTGACGGGGAACGTGCCGGCCGACGGCGGGAAGAACACGCCGTAGTTCTTGAAGTTCGGGTCCTGCGAGGCGAACACCCCGATGGCCCACGAGCCGTCGAAGATCATGCCGGCCTGGCCCTGGACGAACAGGCTCTCCGCCGCCGGGTCGTCGTCGGCCAGAATGCCGTCGGCGAGGATGCCCGCGTCGCGCATCTGGACGAACAGGTCGAGGAAGTCGACCCAGGCCTGATCGGTGTACGGCGTCTTGCCGGTGAACGTCGAGGTGAGCTTGTCCTGGCCGATCATGTTCCACATGTAGACCTGGGCGAACGCGTCGACCACCCACGACCCGAAGCCGGCCACGAACGGCGCCACCCCGATGGCCTTGAGCTTCTTGCCCGCATCGAGGAACTCGGCCCAGGTGGTGGGTACCGCGGTGATCTTCGCCTGGGCGAAGAGATCCTTGTTGTACAGGAACTGCATGTTGTTCGTGTCGATGGGCACGAAGTACGGACCGGGGTCCACACCGTACGTGTTGCCTTCGGGGAACGTCAGCCCCGGCAGCAGGCTGGGATCGACATTCGCGCTCCACGGCGCGGCATCGATCTTGCCCTTCAGGTTGGCGATGAGACCCTCCTTCGCGTACGGGGCGGTCTTGTCGCCGACGCCGGCCCACGCCGCGCAGAGGTCGGGCAGCGTCTTCGACTGGGCGGCGGCCTGGAACTTCTGCCCGAGGGTGTCGCCGCTGGAGATCAGCTCCATCTTCACGGTGACGCCGGTCTGGGCTTTGTACTCGTCGGCCAGCTTCTGCATCAGGTCGGCGCGGTCGGTGAGGTAGTGCCACATGGTGATGGTGACGGGGGCCGGCGCCGGGGTGGTGCTGGCCGGGGTCGTCGAGGGCGCGGTGGAACTGGGCGGCGGGGGTGTCGACGTCTGCGTACCACCGGTTCCGGTGCCGCAGCCGGCGAGTGCGAAAGCGACCGTGGCACCGAAGGCGACGGCGAAGGCCGTCGACCGGCGGAAACGGCCGCGGGACGTGTTGGTGAGGAGCATGGGATCTAGCCTTCCACTGGTAATGACAGGACGAGTGACTCGTGTGGCCGTGGCCGGCGTTCTGACGGCCGACCTTGGCCCGGGAGGGTGGCGGAGCGTCTTGTCGTGACAGTATTCCTCGGCACCCTCATGATGATGAAAATACCCTCCATTTCCGCCAATGTCAAGCGTTGGTGAAAACGAGTTCCACAAGCGCGCCGCGTGGGGCGGCCCCACACCCCGTTGGCGGCGCGCGACAGTTGACAGCACGAGACGATCGGGTGGAGACTTTCGCCGTGACGATACCGACCGAACCGGGTGCGGGGGGAACTCGTACCCTCGACCTCATCCGCGCCCGCCGGGCGACGATGTCCAAGGCCGAGCAACGCATCGCGGCGTGCATCCTCGACGAGCCGGCCGCCATGGTCCGGATCTCCATCACCGAGTTGGCCGAGCGCGCCGGCGTCGGCGAGGCGACCGTCAGCCGGTTCTGCCGCCGGCTGGGCCTACAGGGCTTCCTGGACCTGAAGATCAGCATCGCCACCGAGGCGCTGCCCGCCGCGATCGCCCTCGACGGCGATCAGGTGGCGCGGTCCAGTCCGGTGACCGGGCCGCAGCAGGAGGCCGCGCGGATCGCCGCGCTCCTGGACCACTCGGCCTCACTGCTCGACCCCGGCGCCCTGGTCGCCGCCGCGCAGGCCCTGTCGCGGGCCGGCCGGATCGATGTGTACGGGCAGGGTGCCTCGGCGGTCGCGGCCCTGGACGCCCAGCACGCGCTCAACCGGTTCGGGCTGGTCGTGTCGGCCCCGCAAGACACCCACACCCAGGCGATGTCCGCGGCACTCCTGAAGCCGGGTGATGTCAGCCTCGCCTTCTCCCACGGCGGGAGCTCCAAGGACGTCGTCAGCACCCAGCAGCGTGCGCGACGGAACGGCGCGAAGACGATCTGCATCACCGGCGCGGCGCACTCCCCCTTGGTCGCGGTGTCGGACATCGTGCTCCTCACCGCCGCCGAGGACACCCTGGTCAGCAACATCCGCCGCCGCATGATCCAGTTGTTCGCGCTCCAACTCCTCCTCGAAGAGTGCGCCCGCATCATCGGTCACCCGGCCCGCGAGGCCTTGGAGCGTACGACGGCCGCCATCGTCGAGAAGATGTACTGAAGCTCCCTGCTCAGCGCATGATGCCCCGCCGGACGAGCAGCGCCGCGCCCGCCAGCGCCAGCAGTACGCCGACCACGGCCAGCGGGGCCGACGACCCGCGCGACGTACCACCGGTCAGGACCTGATCCGACGGTGTGGCCGTCGGTACGGGTGTGACCGTCGCCGTCGGAGTGGTCGTCGGGGTGACCGTTGGGGTCACCGTCGGAGTGACCGTCGGAGTCGCAGTCGGAGTCGCAGTCGGAGTGATGGTGGGAGTCACCGTCGGAGTGACCGTGGGAGTCACAGTGGGTGTCACAGTGGGTGTCACAGTCGGAGTCACAGTGGGCGTGACGGTCGGCGTCACCGTCGGGGTCGGGCTGACCGGCCCGGCGACCAGCACGGTGAGTACCCCGGTGGCGGTCTGGCCGGACCAGTCGGTGATGGTGTACGTGATCGTCGCCGTCCCGGCGAACCCGGCGGCCGGCGTATACGTCACCGTACCGCCGGGTGTGACGACCACCGTACCCTGCGCCGCGGCCACCGTGGCAGCGGTCACCCTCAGCCCCGTGGCCGTGGGCACCGTCCCGGGCGCGACCGGGCTCCCGGGGCGCGTGTCGTTGGCGGCCACATCGACGGTCACGGCCGTCCCCGCGTCCGTACTGGCGGAATCGGTCGTCGCGGTCGGCGGACCGGCCGGCGCCCAGAACCACAGTTGGCTGTCGATCGGGTAGGCGAGGACGCGGATCAGGTGTCCGGCGGTGATAGCGAAGGTCTCTGGGTTGGTCGTACCCTCGATCGACTCGTACTCCGCGACGAAGTGGGCCGCCATGTCCGGCTCACCGACCCGCCAGGCCGCCTGCGCCCACCACATGTACTGCGGGGTGTCGTTCACCGCGGTCGGGCGTCCCGCCTGGTCGTTCACCTCGAACTGGGTCACCAGGGTGTCGAATAACGCCTTGTCGAACGGCGTCGGCTCGCCGATCTGGGCGAGCAGCAAGATGCTGGACAGCGCGTCTGGGTACCACGACGCCAGCGACAGTTCGAGGTTCCCGTTCGGGTCCACGGCGTTGGCCGCGTACCCGACCGACGGGGCGAGGAACCGGTTGCGCAGCGAGTACAACGTCCGCGCGGCCAGGTAGTTGCTGAGCTTCGCCTGGGTCGCATCGCCCGCCGCGACGGCCCACTTGTACGACGCGACCAGCCCGTTGTACGTCTCCGCGTTGTCCATCGTGTACCGCACCGGGTACGACGGTTTCGCGATCGTCGTACCGTCCTGCTGGTACACCAGGTCGAGCGCCGTGTTCGCCAGCCGGACGTACGGGTAGGTCGCCGCCATGTAACCGGACCCCTGGTAGTTGAGGTTCGCCAGGGCGGCCATGAGGTACGTCGACGCGTACGAGTCCACGGAATCCTGCGAGCCCGTGTCCACACAGTTCGGGTAGGCGCCCACGCAGTCGTTCACCACCCCGGTGGCATCCATGTGGGCCTGGTACCACGCCAGCCAGGCGTTGGCCATGTCCAGGTATGACGCGTCGTGGGTGGCCTCAAACGCGCGCAGCACGCCGAGGATCGCGTAGTTGGCCGCGTACGGGTCCACCTTGGTGCTGAAACCGGCGGTCAGCGGGCCGACCACCAAGCTGCCGTCCGGCTGCTGGGCGGTCTTGATCTGCGCGACGAGCTGAGCGATCCGGGACACGGTCGCGGCGTCCAGCGGGTTGGTCAGCCCGGTCGTCTCGGCGGGCATCGTCGCGTACGCCCCCAGGTCATTGGTGACCTGTAGGTCATCGAGGGTGAAGGCGAGGTCGCCGCCCGTGGACGTCTCGATCTTCAGTTCGGCCGTACGGATCACCTGGCCGACCAGCCCCGGCGCCACATCGGCGACCCTCACGCTGAGCGTGCGCCACCCGGCGGCGTCCGGCGCGGTGACCGGCAGGGCGACCCACTTCGTGAACCCGTACGCGGTGGTGAGCGCCACCACGAAGTCACCGGGCGTGGCCGTGCCGGTCACCTGGTACTTGGCGCTGATCGTGCTGTTCTCGTCCAGCCAGTTGGTCTGCCGGATGACCGACGCGACGAACGGATCCGTACCCGAGCCCGTCACCTGCAACGCGGTCCCGGTGATCGCCGGCGTACTCACCAGGCCGGACGCGTTGACCGGGGCATTCGAGTACGTACTCCAGCCCGTCATCGTGTCCAGCGAGTCGGTCAGGACCGTCTCCGGACCGGTCCCGCTCCCCGTGGTGAACGTCCAGCCCGGATCGATCACGCTCCCACCGAGCGAGGTGGCGAGTCCGGACATGGTCACGTGGTACGTGGTATTCGCCGCCAGATCCGCGTCCGGAATGATGGCGACCGCCTTCTGGCCAACCTCGTACCGTACCGTGGCGGGCACCGTCACCCCGGCCACCGTGGCGAGCGACACGGTCGACGCCGAGACGCTCGCCGGGTCGAGATCGGCGTCGAAGAACGCGCTGATCACCCGGTCGGCCGCCACGTTCGTCGCCCCGCCCACCGGGCTGGTCACGACTAGGTTCGCCGGCGGGGTCACGCCGTTGGTGACCGTGATGTCGTCGATGGTGAACACCGCCGTCCCCGTGTTCGGCGCGGCCACCGCCTTCACCACGAAATGGTCCATGACCACTCCGACCAGGCCGGGCGAGATGGCGCTGAACATGACCGTCGCCTGCGTCCACGCATCCTTGACCACGGCACCCGGCAGCAGGATGAAGGCGCCGACGCCGGGTCCGTACGCCTCCACGGTCAGGTTGTTGAACGTCGCGTCACCCGAGGCGTAGTACCAGAAGCTCAGCTGGGAGTAGTCCTCCGTGAACCCGGGGACGGTCTGGATCCACACCAGGCCGATATCCGACGCGGGCACGGTCGTGTCCACGCTCATCTGCAGGGCGTACGCGCCGGCATGGACCGGGGCGCCCACCAGACCGTGGGTCTCGCTACCCCCGTTCGACCACGGCGTCCACGTCGCATAGGACCCGCTCTCGAACCCGTCGGTGAACACCACCGTCGGCGCAGCAAGGCCCGGGGGCGCGGCGGACACGAGCCCAGTGCCCGCGGCGAGCACGGTGGCCACGCCCAGGGCCAGTCGCCCGGTGAGGACCCGGTGGGGCCGGGTCGAAGGTGTGCGGTTCGTGAACATGGCGACGACCTTTCCGTCTACTCGGACGGGATTGGAGGGCTGCTGAAGTACTCTGCCGCGAGCGCGGACGCTCAGGGCGGGACACTTCAGCAGTCTCCTGTGTACCCTCAAAGGACCGCAGCCCCCACTGGTGGTCGACTGTGGCCACTGATGAAAATACTCTCCATTCACGTCCATGTCAAGCGACTTGGTGGAATTCATCTTCAGGCATCAGCCCCGCTCCGGGCTGGGTGTAGGCTCACTCGCGTGGGGCCGGACACCGGCCCCGGAGCAGCGAAGGGGTTGGCTCATGATCACACCACCGGACGATGTGGCCGCGGAAGTACAGGGACTGCGCGAGGCGGTGAGCGCCGTTGTACCACCCAAGGCGCCGGAGAACCTGTTGGTCGCGACCTGGAACCTGCGGGCGTTCGCGAACCTCACACCGTCCTGGCAGGCCAAGGCCTCCGCGTCGCCGAAGCGGGACTGGCGGGCCGTCGCGCTCATCGCCGCGGTGATCGGCCAGTTCGACGTCGTGGCCGTGCAGGAGGTACGGCGGGACACGACCGCGCTGGCGTTCCTGCTCGACCAACTCGGGCCGGACTGGCGGGTCATCACCTCCGACGTGACCGAGGGCGACGCCGGCAACGAGGAGCGGCTGACGTTCCTGTACGACACGCGCCGGGTCCAGCCGTCCGGGCTGGTCGGGGAGATCGTCCTGCCACTCGCCGTCGGCGACCCGGCGCAGCAGTTCGCCCGTACCCCGTACGCGGCGGGGTTCGTACGGGGTGGCGTCGGCTTCATCCTCACCACCGTCCACATCACGTGGGGCGACAAGTCCCCGGACCGGCTGCCCGAACTGACCGCCTTCGCGCAGTGGATGCGGGCCTGGGCAGAGCGCAAGGGTGACTGGAACCAGAACCTCTTCGTCCTCGGGGACTTCAACATCGACCGGCTCGGCGATCCGTTGTACAACGCGTTCGTCTCTACCGGCCTGTGGCCGCCCACCGTGCTCAACGACGTACCGCGTACCGTCTTCGACGACGACCTGGACCGCCACTCGTACGACCAGATCGCCTGGTTCGACAAGATCACGCGAACCGGCCGGAACGTCACCACCACCAGCCTGCTCGACGGCCTCAGCTTCACCGGCCAGGGCGGCAACGTGGACTTCCTGCCGCACGTGTTCCCCGAACTGACGACGACCCAGGTGTCGTGGCGGGTGTCCGACCACTACCCGCTGTGGCTGGAGTTCACCCTGGGTTCCGGCGTCGGGCCACCAGCCCCCCACGCTCCCGCCGGCAAGCCGGGAGCGTCTCGCGGACCCGGTGGCAGCGACAAGGCCCTCCGCGGACCCGGCGGCCGGTTGTCCGCGTCCGAGTGGTCCGCGGTGTGCTCACTGCTCCTCGGCGACTAGCCACCAGACGAACCCAGGGTTGCCGGGTACGGCCACGCCGTCCCG
>Ga0209629_10003293_pt1 | contig 11500 bp, 1 predicted proteins | sample TergutCu122P5_FD_187286 | JGI IMG/M metagenome (GOLD analysis project Ga0209629, IMG submission 187286) | Cubitermes ugandensis P5 segment gut microbial communities from Kakamega Forest, Kenya - Cu122 P5 (SPAdes) (version 2) | ecosystem: Host-associated > Arthropoda: Insects > Digestive system >...
CTCAACATGTACACATAAAGTCTTTTGTTTTAAAATTTCTATTGTAATGTCGAATAATAAAATATTTATAGGACCGTACTTTTAAAATAGTAATAATGTTAATATTAATAATAATAATAATAATAATAATAATAATAATAATAAAAAGAAAAATTTAGTAACTGTGTACTAAAGTGCTGGCTCAATAACAAGTGTATCAATTATAAACCCAGCTCAAAAACACAAATACAACTTAAATATATAAAAACGAAATATAAAATATAATGAACAGAATATACAACAGGAATAATACAACAAAAAATTTAAGTGAGGAAAATAAAGCACCATATTATGGAAACTTATAACAGTAGGCCTCAGAATTTATCATATCAGTACAAAGTCTTTTTTAAGGAACAGATGTTTTCCTAAAAGTGTCGATAGCTTTGCACACCAGAGCAGTCACGCGTCTAGCAGAAGTAAAGGAAAACAAGGAGGAGGCCCTAAAATTAAGAGAAATATCTCGAATACCAATAATACAAAAGAGATCGGCAATAATCCTTAACACTAATAAGCAGAAATAAAAATTAATACATCAAGTTGGATCCTTGTAAAGAGTGTGAAAATTTCACATTTTAAGAAAATCTTTCTGTGTAACATGAACATAAAAAATCAAGTAATTTGATCTAGGATTAAGGATATCTGCCGAATGCTTCCCAGCAGTCTGGCGTCTGTAGACGTTATAGCATTCTACACAACTGGGGCATATTCAAATTCATGTCTACCTGATATTAGATACAACAGCAATACATAATCGAGGTTACATAAAGAAAATTTTAATTTCAAATTAAGTTCGAAATCCTTAAGGATCTGGAAAAAATTATGTATTCGTGAAAATGCTGTTGTGGATCAAGCAGCAGGCCTTCAGCCAGGTCTTTTATGGTATCGGCACGGTTTATTAAAGAATCGCATATTTTATAAACGTAGTAAAGGCAATTTTTTCTTACTAGAGGTAGGGATTAAACACGTTTGTGTTGCTGACGTTTAATTTAATTAAGTTAGCAGTATTCCTACCTTGTATAAACTGAACATCAGATTACAGCGGAATGCAATCCTCAGCGAAATTTGTAGCACGAATAATTGTGATTCAATTAGCAAATAATATGTATCTGAGAGTATTTAATTTTATTGTAAAGAACAAAAATGAATATATCAAAGGGCAGGTGGTCCAGAACACTTAATAGCTGGACGTCCAAAAATGCTTCGAAATGTGAAGTAAAAGGTTTAAAATACGTACAAAAGATTACTGATTGGTTAATTAGAAAAAAAGGTTTACATTGAAACGGAAGATCGCCAAAGCAAAGCGTTCATGGAGAAGAAAAGAATGTGAAATAAAATCTACTGCAAACTTAAGACCAAAATAAATAGCATCAACGTGATTTTGAGAACTGACTAATGGGAAATCAAGGTAATTTTTAAGATTAGTGATTGTAAATTTAAATTTCATCGAATACCGTTAACTCTAATTCTACATTTTTAGAGTAATATAAGATGTAGCCATGTATAACAAATAAAAAAATTTAAAAAAAATTACAACGAAGATTGTTCTACAGCAACTAACAACAACAGTATTAACTTTCTGTCAAGCAGGTATGCCAACTGCTTTCTTCATTACGTAGAAAACTGTTGCCGTAGTAGGCCAAGATCAAAATGTGTTTAGCCAACAACATTGCTATGGTGGAGCAGCCCTTTATTATAATAAAGACAGCTACACCGCCAAGTCTGACAGACTTAAAAGGTCTTCGAAATATCACATACATTATTTGGAGTTAACTGCAGAATATCACTGCAGTGATGGCCTAGCCAATAATAATAATAATAATAATAATAATAATAATATAGCTTTAATCTTTTAAAGACTAAGCGTAGACTGTTTTATTTAAAGACCAGACCGTACCGTGCAGTAAAACTTTTCATCTCGGTCATAAAAACCCGTCAGTTTTGGAGCACTACATACCCAGGAGGAACACTGTAACCAGTGCAACGTATGCAGATCTCCTCAAGAATCACCTGCCTCCTGCAATCAAGTCCAAACTACGTGTACTACTGAGTACAGGTGTTTTGTTGCAACATGACAATGCTCGGCCCCATACTGCCCGTTCAATTGTTGCAACAATCCAAGATTTGTTCTTCGAGTGTCTTTCACATCCGCCATACTCGTCAGACCTCGCCCCAAGTGATTTTCATGTCTTTAGACCACTCCAAGGGGCCATGGGGGGCAAGTCTTTTAGGTCCGACGAAGAGGTACAGCAGGCGGTGCACGAGTGGTTGCACTCTCAGTCAAAAGACTTTTTTTCTAGAGGTATCCATGCACTTCCGAAGCGCTGGAACACTTGTATGGAACGCAATGGAGACTACGTAGAAAAATGATGTCATTGTGTACCTTATGTGTTCAATACATTACAAGATAAAAATATTTAAGTTTTTCATTTGACTCACCCTCGTAAGTGGCATAAGTCGCTCTTTCTTCTCAGATAAACACAAAACACTTAAATACAGTGTGGGTAGAGCATACAATTGTTGAATGTTAAACCGGTTGTTGCATCACGTAACCAGTAGGCTTTAGAAGGTTAACCCAAAATATTTTAAGAGTGAGGAAAGAAGCAGTACTAATACAAACGTGTCATAAAGTAAGCAAATTCCTAGGACATGCCCTTTGACCTTAGGAGATGGGATGAATTTCCTTCCGCCGACTGAGTCTATTCCCATCGACATTCTGGGATAGGTGAAGGTTTGCCGGCACGTAGAGGTTCAGAAATGTGATTAAGTCAATAATAATAATAGTAATAATAATAATAGTATATTCAATGGGACATATTACCGAACTCAGTGGCCGCGCTGTCTAATATGTGGGTCTGCGGCCGCTCGCTTTTTGGGATTAGGGTTTCGAATCCTGCCGGGGACATGGATGTCTTTCTGTTTAAGTGTTGTGTTTTGTCAGATAGAGGTCTCTGCGTCAAGCTGATCACTCGTCTAGAGGAGTCCTACCGAATGTGGTGTGTCAGAGTGTGATAATCAATTCTCGATATGAGGAGGCCTTGGTCCACTATGGCTGTTGTGCCATGGTAAAAAAATGGGTACATTTTAACGTGTAGGCTTAACAGTGTTCAGTGCCAATTACAAAGTCAGCACAAAGACACAAATAAAACACAAAAACATTATAAATACACAAAAACAAAACACTAAACAAACACAACAAAAAATATGGTAGGAAAAAGCAATATAGAAAAAGTGCTAGGGCAAAAGCCCTAAACCCGAGAAAACATGGACAAGTTAAAAAAATATAACATTTGATTTCTGCACTTGCTTTAAAGAATTAATCGGTTTCCTAAAGTTATCGACGTCTTTGCACACATGGTTAGCAACCGAAACACATCTAGCAGACCGACGTTTTTGCAACTAGCAGTAAACAGGAAGGAGATTCTAAAATTCCGAGGAAGAACGCGAATACTTCTATTATCCAAAAGAGGCGAGCAATATTTTAGACCTGAATAAACAATAATAATAATAATAGTAATAATAACATATTTTATACTTCTTTTTACACAAGGTCTCTCAAAATATTACTTAGTATAAAGCGTTCAAGAAGACATTTTAATCAGAGGCGAGAAAAGTACATAGACAATTCTGGATCTTACACAAAGAGTGGTTATATATATATATGTATTTATTTCCCAATATATAGTCATATACAACACCATACATACGTCGATCACAAAATATGTGTCGGCTTATTATAAGCCATCAACAGGCCTTCTTTATTCTGAGAACCTTATAAATATACGACCAAATGTGCATCATCATATACTTGATTTACTGCCTAACTATGCTCTGAAAAACAGACTTTTTAAAAATAGTTTCCTATGCAATCTTTACATATTACCCCTCCATTTTACACTTTTGTAAATAATTTTTCCTGCAATTTTGCTAATAATTTCTTAATTTGTTCCTGTGAAGTACTTTATAAAGGAAGAGATCTCTTTTCTAAATGCAGTCATAAGATTTATTGCATGGTTCGTAAAATACAGACGGCCTGAAAATGACTTGCAATAAGCCAAAGCGTGTTTCCCTATCGACTTACATGTAAATATATGTATATATATATTCGACAACCAGCACAATGGGGATAATCTCCTTAAAAAAAAGAGTGTTTCGTAACAGCTTATATACACTGTCAGTTATTACATCTAGTGTAGTAAGATATACATGGGGTATGATGGGTTGTGCACATAATGGTATGGGCTAGAAGGAAGGCGCAGAGAACTTTATAAATATTTTGTGAAACATATATTTACAAGAACAAAAAGGATATGAGAGTTACATATCAAAAAGATCTTAGGAAAAAAGGTTATTGAGATAGGGGATAAGAGAATGTGACTTTTGATTATGTAAAAATTTGCGGATTCTATTTATTGGCTGTATCGAACATCTGAGATCTACTGCTAATTATTTAATAATAACGTGATAGTTGCAGCGAATACTATCAACGATTGTGTAATGAAGGAGCGGCTTACCTTCTGTCCAATCTCAGCGCCGAAATTTACAGGTTATTCTAATTCCTTTGAATACATTGATACTAAAACGTTAATAGCGCAGATTAGGTTGAAAATTGAAACTGTCCCAACGGTTCTCTTTCTACGGCCGTGTAACTTCAATTACAAGGAAATACACCCCCCTCCACCCCCCATGTTCCATTCACCTAAGTATTATAGTTGGATAATCGTAGTTTTAATTAAGCCCTATGGATGTAAATCTGTGAACAATAAAACGGCCTTCGAAATTCAAATAGTAGTGGAACAGGAAGAGTGACGGAGCCCATTTATTTTCCATTAATTTCCATACATTTTCCACTGTTGGAGCAGAACGAGGGAGTGACGTAAAAGCAAATTAGTGGGCTCTGTAGACACTGAGCGCTCTATTGAAACTGCGAAAGACACATGTTCCCCATGCTGACTGTTCAATGTGTGTAGGATATCTGACTGTCAAGACGAAACAACTTGAGAACTAGCTTCCAACTTCAAACAAAAGGATTTTTATGTGTGGTGTCCCGTGTTAGAGATTTTTTTTTATTTTGCTGTATACTGACTGATACAGGGGTGCTGACAAATCCTTAGTCCTACCAGGAAGGAAACAAGCTACAGCGACAGAAGATTTTGATATTCATATATCCTATTTATAATCATAATTGGAGGAATATTACTACTAATTATATATATAAAACAAGACTAGTATCAAAAGAAATATTCTCACCATCAAACAAAATACATCGGGAAGTAGGTCGGGCTAAGGACTTATCAGCACCACGGTATGACACCAAATTCTCCTATCGTGAAGCACCTACTGGACTGTTAACACCAAAAGAGCTTTTAAAAACATAATTTTTTTCTACATTTTTAGATCATTTTCAAAACTTTTTAAAAAAGAAATTTCGACTTGGACTGGGTTAAACTGGCTGAGAACAGAGTCCAGTAGAGAGCTTTTGCATGCATAACAATAAAGTTTCGATTATCATAAAGGCAAGGAATTCCTTCAACAACTCGATAATAGCCCTTTCCTGCAGAAGGACTCAGTTGTGTTAATTAAGCACGAAGGAACCACCACTTGGTCTGAAATAAATGCAGCAGTGATCGTGTACACCTCTTGTAAGACGCAGTCGTGTTTCACTGTTCATGATTAATTTGTCTTGCAGAACCTTGCTCTTAGGTTTGCCTCTCTGCAAGGGACCATGGTATCAGCTTGCTGACTTTGATGAAGAGAAATGGCATTGATAAATGACGCTAACCTTAGACGTGACACATAAATCTACTTTACTATATCATTGTCAGTTAAGTTTAGCTGCACAAAACTTATGTGCTTATGTAATTACTGTGCGCAGAATCCAATTCTCTCTCTAAACAGCAGTTTAAATACGACTGCTGTTGTTTATGACAGAGATATCAGAAAATGCATTAATTGTTTTTAATACGTATTGCCACCACTATAAACTCTGACACAAAAGTACTCCTACATAGAATCCACAGCCTCGTCTGGTGGCAGTGGAAAAATTTTGCTGATAAATATTATTACCAAACAATAAAATTAATGCCTCACAAAAATTAAGGATGCAGACTAATTCAGTAAAACAATAAAAAGAATAAGAGTTTTATTGTGACAAGAGCAAAGGCAAATAGATGAGCGCAAAGAAACACTTTGCTAAAGGATGAGAATATTTCAAGTAAACGCAAACTGTAAGAATATCGTGTAAAAGATGTAGAGACAGAGAAGATTGTTGAACAGATCGAAGGCTTCATATAGGTCACACATGAAATAATAGAAGCTTTTGAGAATATAAAGATGGAGGCAGCGAGCTCTTCCGAAACGTCCGTAACTATTTACCAACGTATAAGGCCTCACATCATAGAACACCTGAATAACTGGGCTAAAAATTTCAAATTTGTGTTAGATAGCATAACGGCAGACAATTTTAGGACCTTTTCTAAAACTTGTTTATAAAAATTCTGTTACACGTAGTCCTCAAATTACAAAGGTTAAGAGAAATAAGTAGTACTAATAGTTTCCAAAACGACATTGTACATACTTATAAGTACTGAATCTTTCCCGGCTACGGAATTCGATTAAATGTTCTCTGGCAGAAAATCGCGTAAATGTTGGAAAGTTCTCCGGGGTTTCAGGGACTGATCTGGTGAAAGCTGCCAAAAACACCCTGAAGATGAGGGCGGGGTCAAACCCTGAACCGTTGGAGAACCTTCACTCCGCGATGCGGGTGTCTGCGCGAGAACATTTTATTTAAATGTACATATTTATTGACTTTTGAAATAGAAATTTTGTGGCAGCCAATATGTGGTAAAAGATTCACTTCTTTTAGGAAGTGCAACTACTCATCTCCTTTAAAAAATGCCACATATTGGACCGTAATGTAGCACAGTTAATCTAATTCAGCCTGCAAGAGAAGCTTCAACAATTGTGCTTTAAATTCTGCAGGTTATGAAGTTCTATATATTTGCTGGCGCCAGAATGTGGAACTTACTGCGATATATTCCTTCACTTCACTTCCTATTATTCTGTTCCCATTAGAAAATTACAGTGACACACATTATTCCTTGTATGAAGTATACGTTTCATTTTAACATTTAATTTCCACACTATTATTTTGTTTCATAATTGATAACACCTTCAGGCATTAATTATTTGTTGTGAATGTATGCCTGGCAATTATACAAGACCACTTCTGGAAATCTCATGTCATGATATTAGTTGATAAAATTTACTGTCTCCTATTTTGGAATTGTTGGTGGCATTTGGAATCGAACTGGTCAAATTCGAGCAATGGGCCAATAAGCTAAACAATAAACCAGCGGGGTTTCAATCTTAAACCCGAAGCTCGGAATGAGCAATACCAACAAAGAGGTACAAATTTAGTATTTTGTTTAAAATCCATATGCAACCCGTAACACAACTAGATTTTATAAAATGAAGTTAGAGGTACGAACACACAGATACAACATATCCTATCGAACATGTATTGGAAAGTGTCACATTTTATTTAGTTTTGTTTTATTTTAATGGGGCCAATTAAGGAAATATACTTCTAGAAATACAAACTTGAAAATTTAAATCTTTCAAATATCAAAAGTCAAAACCTCCATGGTTTCAATCTTATATTATGATTTTGAAAAAAAAAAATGCATTTCAAGAATCTCCAAAATTGAAACTCAATTAGCAAAACCTCTTATTACCAGCAAAGAAATAACTGGAAATGTTTATAAATCTTGTAATCCTGTCGCCTATTTTCGTCGACTGACGACGCTATTAATATTTACACTGGAGACTCAGATCAAAGTTAGCATAATCACACTGCAGTTTCTTTTAGGCTTTCTCTGTTTGTAGAAAAGTGAGGTGTTGGAATATAATGTGAATAAAAAAAATATTTTATAATTTACTTTAAATGTAACGATTTTATTTAATTTTCAATTTCAGTAATTTTTAATATGAAAATTTTAAGGGCCTAATTTTAGCTTTATGTAAAATAATGTAATACAGAAAACAACAGTAAACCATCATTACAAGTAGCCAAAAATTTATAGAGTTTGGTAGAACAATTACATTAGGATATGTATTTTCAGGGAATTTTTAAATTTTGTTTACATTTATTGTCGATTTGTAAATAATATATAAAATTTTTAAGCTAAAATTTCATCAAATAATATTTAAAATTACATTTTTGCTCCATAAATGCAATCTCGCTGCTTTATCAGAAAAGAGTTTAATGCTGTTAGGGAAACCGCGTCTACTTATTCAAAAATCATATGGAACATAGAAGCAAGCTCAACAAGAAACGCAGTTTAAGTGCGAAAGCATGTGTTACACATACCGTCACTTAATGCCTCAGAATATGAGCATTATTGATTTTTAATATAACGCAATCAGTTATTCTACAACTGCCTCAGTCGCAACTGCTAGCTATTTCAGTGAAGGCTGGTCTCATACATAAATAAAAATAAGGACCACTTTACAAGCACGTATTCGATTTAACTGAAAATTATTTATGTCGTGATCAAAGAAATGACACGTTACTTGCTGTAAAGTAGCACTAAATATTACGAACACAAATAAATTTTACGTAAATCTTGAACATATGTATATATTTTTTGTATGTTTGAAATTGAAAGCATAAAGAGAAGATAATATTAGTTTGACCTAATCAGTAAATTTCGAAATTATTCAAGAGATCGTGGTCAAATTTGATATGGGGCTTTATGTACCAAATATGTGGAGGAAATTTGAGTTTGGACTGTGAATGATCCGTCAGAAAATCAAGTGAAATTTAGGTGTATTATAAATGAAATTCACCTTTAAAAATTGGTAAGTAGTGTAAAATGGGAATTACATTTATATATTTCACTCGTTAGGTTTTCGACTCAATTTAAAACATTAAATTACATAAGAGAAAAATTAATTTGCATTTCAATACAATCCCATACTCATGGTTTACTGCATTCTGTGGTGAATAATCACCCTTATCAAGCCAACGTTTAGAGTGTTTGACTAAGTACTGAAAGTGGATGGCGGCTAAGAATGAGGTTATGGAATTTGTTTTCGTTGCGATTCGCTGGCAGTTAAAAATATGGAAGCAGCTACGACGCACCTTCACTACTTTGTTAGAAAATTGCTTTGAAATATGAATCCATAGTATATTAAGATCAGTATTTATAAGGAATCTAAAATCCAAAACAGCATATTTATAAAATATATAATCAAAACTCCGCTACATTTTAAATTTGCTATTATGTAGCCCTGACATTTTAGCCTACGTGAATAATCTACGTCATACATTTAAAATGTATTGCATCACTTTCCAGGAAAAACCTGCCTTATTATAATTACTCGAATTTTTACGAATGATTTATGTTCAGAATGTAAAATGTTTTGCCTCAAGGCTTGCATTCTGGCGACAGACACCAATTAATTAAATATTCAATATTTATTTTCCTTATTTCCCCATTGTCGTGGGCATAACTAAATATAAATTAGTGATTTTGTTTTCAAGCAACATCAATATGTTCTAACTAGGGGATCTAATACTTTGAAGCAATTTGATTATACCACATAAGCACCGTCAATCAGCCATCGAAGAAATACTGTTTCTTGAAACAGATATCACGATGTGTTTACTAACATGTGACTGACGTATGTGCAAGCTGCCTAAAAAGTTATAAAACTTTATGTAAAACTACATGTGACTTCATTTTAAAATTAAACTCACCTTCTTTGTGGCAAGCTGTATGTTCATTTTAAACTAGAATTTGAAACTAGGCCTTAAACCCACTCTCTCTTCCAAGGCAACGTAGGATTTCCTATTTTTGCATTTTAATTGAATTAATTAAAGAAGCAAAATGGTTATGGTTGGATGTGTGAGAGTGGAAATTACCATATAAACTTATTTTTTGGCTCGCGTGGGCAGAATGTAGAGAAACAGTGATGATATTTTGTGTGTTCTACCTTTGGTTGTCCAGTGGTGTTAGTGGACACAGATAACACAGCTTGAGATAGCAAGAAGGCGAAATTTTAGTTTTGTGATTAAATTTCATGTGCTTGAATGCAACTGAAAATTTCATTTAACTGTTCGTGGTTTCAAACTGCCCAATTTTATACACCTGACGAGTGAGAGAATCGTGTTTAACCGCTCGCCTTAGGATATAAGGAAACTATCCAAACGCAAAACCATTTTGCTACCATCTCAACCACAACATGTGTTGTTTTGTTATTTTAGTGTTGATGTTTATAGAAAAATGCGCTTCATACACCACATTCATGATACAAAGGAAAAGTAGTTGTGATATAAAATATTAAATGTCGGGAAATTTACCGGTATGAGAAGCTCTTTTTAAATTTATGGGAAATAGAAGGCTCAAAGAAGAGTCATATCTCCAACAATTAATCGTGCAGCGCGCGTGTTTTCTTGTATGATATCATTCCTCGCTTTTATCTGTACCTAACACTTTCTAATGTACGGAAATTTTCTCCCTAACTGAATCCGCGTTCTTTGTTCTGTGGGTGGCAATTTAGTATGTTTCTCTTTTTATTTGATAACGTGCAACAAGTTAAAGAGGGCTGTTCTATGAAATGACAACATGGATGTATAAACTGATCCCAATGACCCTTTATATATATTCGTATTCTGTTTCATTCTTTTGGTAAGCAATAATATTTAATGACATCATTAGGCCCATCTGTCGAAAAGACAATGCCTGCTGTTAACTTTTGAACTAATGTAGGCCTACATCAAAGGGTTCTCCTATTTCATAGTACGGATATTTCGAAACTAAACACAGTTCCGAAGGCTGAAGTCTAAACAAAAGCTTTCGTGAATTTTTTTTCGGCGCATATTAAGTACCTCAAATTAGGATAAGAATCTTTTCTCCACATCCTCTTGCAATTTACTATTCACTGAACGTTATCATACCTTTCGAAATTTTATAGTCTGGGAGTCTGAACATAAACAAGTAAATAAACAAAATTAATTAAGTAACAATTAAAGGAAACTGGACTAGGAACATCAGGATACTGGTGGGATTATAAAGTCATAGAGACATGAAATTTATGCTCAAAGGAAAATAATGTTAAATAAAAGAAAACCGGTAGAAGGGTTACTTTTCATTTTACTGAGACTTGTGTAGCAAAGCGTTACCTTCAAAGACCTAAAAATGAATTGTTGAATATTTGTACTGGCTACTGCAAAAAATCGCTCGTTTCAGAGACTGCTGTCTCGACATGTCTTGTTACAAGAAGCATGACCCAGTTTAGTGTAATTAAGCGATAATGAAGGTATTATATTGCTGCAATTAAGAGTTGACTTTGTTGAACAAAATAAGTTGAAAAATTAGCAATTGAATATGCGTGCGCTTTATACAGTCTAACTTGTGTCTACAGAGAGAAGGTTTATGAAAAAAAAATGATTGTGTTA
>Ga0209629_10003294_pt1 | contig 11500 bp, 11 predicted proteins | sample TergutCu122P5_FD_187286 | JGI IMG/M metagenome (GOLD analysis project Ga0209629, IMG submission 187286) | Cubitermes ugandensis P5 segment gut microbial communities from Kakamega Forest, Kenya - Cu122 P5 (SPAdes) (version 2) | ecosystem: Host-associated > Arthropoda: Insects > Digestive system...
CCTGTTTAATCCCATCCGCATCGAGTCATATATGCCTGTCAGATTATCGATGCCGTGGAAATACACAAGCGCCGTGTTTACCAAAGCGCCTATTATACTTATTATCATACAATAAATTATCAAACGCAATGCTTTGCCGTAAGTCAGTTGCGCCTTAAAAATCCATGCTGTTACAAACAACAGTAAAGCATGTATAAACAGTATGACAGCATACATGATAAAGCCTCCGAGAGCAGTCAGATATCTTAGCTTATGCGTCATTTGAAGCGCCATATCCTTTTGCTCATCGGAAAGCGACGACATACCCGCCATGACTGTTTCTTGGGCTTTGGCGCCTATCGGAACGTTTAGAATCAAATGGACTAACGCAAGCGTTAGCAAGATAATCAGAGCAGCTAAAGGAAATTTTTCCTCAGTTTTCAATTGTTTGAATGCCTTAACGGGATTCATAATAATATTCAATACAGTATCCATAAGTTTATTTATAATGATAATGTTTGCATAATCTTAAAAATATAGTAATTTTTTTGCAAAATTAAACATTTACTTTTTATTCACCAAATAATAAAATTTAATAACAAAGGAATAAGAACAGAATTATATTTATGCTTTATTAGGTGCTGTCTCAAAAGGGTTGTGTCATTGCGGACGTAGCGAAGCGGAGATCCGCAATCCCCTGATAGTTAGCATTCAATTTTCAGGGGATGGTGAGTCAAGCCCGCCAATTTTGCAATCAGTTCAAAATCGGCATAAATATGTTTTAGTCAAAAACAGCACATTATTTTGTAGATATTTGTCGATATTTGATTTAATTTCTTTATTTTTGTGCCGGATTTTTAAAATGAATTAATTGTGAAAGAAGCTAAGGGAGTATTTGAAAACAATATGAAAAACACGGGCAAGGCGAATATCATTTTGCTGATGGCAGATGCCAAAAGGGTGTGTGGAAAGAGAATAAGCTACAATAAAAATTTCAATAATGGGGATAGAATAACAAATCAATAATCAATAATATGCAAATACAAAAAAATGTTTTAACGGTAATACTGCTGTTATTAATAGCTTATGCGGGATTTCTGGGATATTTTATCATTACAGGCAAAACGGAAATCGACTTCCAGATAAACTGGAATATGTTTAAATCGGTTTTATTGTGGCCCTTGGCAATATTGGGTTTTTTTGTCGGATTAGGCATGAAATTCCCCCAATATGTACCTTTCATTAAAACAACCCATTCGGATGGCAAGGTCGAGTATGAACGCAATTATGATGTAGTGGAAAATATGTTTGCCTCTATTGTGATGCCGTTATTGCAATTTTTTGTTTTGGGCCCCCTTTTGATAGCAGCTATGATCTACTATCCATTAATGGTTTTGATCTATTTTTTCGGAAAAATTTTCCCCTATTTAATCCTTGTTTTCTTTATAATGACAATCGTTTTATTTTATCAATGGGAAAATATCCACGTAAAAAAGAACGGAAAATCTTTTTCGATGCTTTTAATCTCATTACTTTTGATTGGAGTCTTATGGTTATTAACCGTGTTATGGGTATATTCGGATGAGAGCCAATCTTTAAAAATAATTAACATCGTTTCTGTTGTATTCGCGGTTATAACAATCGTCTCGTTTTCTGCTATTGAAATATGGATACATAAAAAACAAAAGTCAACCATGACTTTTGCCACCAATTCAGGGACTGTTGAACCGGCAAAAATTTCCGGAAAATTTATTGTTGCATATATCGTCTCTTTTCTGTTAGTTTTATTCATTTATGGCTTTAAATCTTTTTCAGATGTGGATTCCAATAAATCCAATTCCGGAACCTCTCAATCGATTGCATTACAGCCCAATTATTATTGTAACGCATCTTCGGTAAATGTTCGTGTGGTGGCAGTAAAAGGCGCCACTGTAATAGGAAAACTCACTAAAGGACAGGAAGTATATGTCTATGACTTAAATCATAACTCAGATTTCGCTAAAATAGATTATAATGGCAAGATTGGCTACATAAGCTCTGAATATCTGACTCCAAAAGTTACATCTCCGGTAGCTGCCAATACTGACACAAACAGTACAAAACCGGTAAAAGTTGCTAACGCCGCAGGAATGACCGGCTGGAGCACTTTCTTGTTGCAAGGACAAGTCGAGAAAGTTATCTATGACGACGGGCGCTACATTTATTTCAATGCCGATGGCAATGTCGTGAAACATAATGTCAGGGATAGGGTCAGAGGTCAAACGGAATTTGAATATGTTTACAGTAGTCCCACCCGTTTTACCTTAAAGGGCGATGCAAAAACGCCTTATAAAATTGTGTGTGATAGCAATACAAGACAAGAAATCTGGGATGATTCCGAAGGTTTAGGTTTGACTTTCAAGTATGATGCAAAAGGTCGTTTGATTACAGTAAGCGAACCTGAATATGGCATGGGGCGTACTGAAACCTACACGTATGAAGCAGGCAATTCCTATCCATCGAAAGAAGAAATAGAATACTATTCAGACGATGGCGGCGGAACGAAAGAAAGTTTTGTTTTTTCCAATTATGCCTTTGACAATCAAGGGAACTGGATAAGAAGGACAGTAAAGTATGAAAAAGTAGTTGAAAATGAAAATGGCAAAGCAGAAACGACAACAAAAGAATATTCTGAGAATCGCAGCATTTCATATTCTAAAATTTAACTATAATATTCAAGATAAAATACGAAACATCAATTATCTTAAAACTTTATTAACTCAACAAATACTATGTTGGAATATATCTTGGTAGAAAATAAAATGGCAGGCAATGCTCACCGGTGTGTCGCTCTGATTTCCGGTTCGAAAGTGAAAAATATAGACGATGTGATTGATAGCATGGTTGCTGAAGGAACAGGATTAACTCGTCCGCAAGCATTGGCTTATTTTGAAAAATTGACGCAGACAATTGAATCGTTTGTAAAAGAAGGTCATACGGTTATTACGCCTTTAGTTCGTGTACAGCCGAGTATTACCGGAATTTTCACAGATACGGACGATTCTTTCGATTCATCACGACATCATATTCATATCCGTTCAAATTCAGGATTGAGGTTACGGGCTTTGGAAACCGACATTAAGCTGAAAAAAATCGTAACAACCCGTGAAATGCCTATTCTGAGGACGTTTAAAGATATCGTAAGTGGCGAAAAGAATCTTATAATAACAGGGAAGGGGGTAGGGGTTATTACCGGAAAGGCATTGAAATTTGATCTGTCGGACGAAAAACAAGGTATATTCTTTACGACATCCGGTCACCCTCGACAAAGCATTCGTGCACAAGTATATTCATTAATCAAAAATACGGAAGTTCATTTTATCATTCCCGAACTTCAACAAGGGGACTATTCAATTATAATCAAAAAACTCTCACGGTATAAAACAAGATTACTTGAGGGAATGCTTCCCTATACCCTGAGAATGTAAACGTATCTCCCCTGATATATGTTTTATACCATGCCATAGTACAATCTTTACCATGCCATAGTACGATCGCTACTATGCCATAGTACAGTCATTACCATGCCATCATATTGACGCAATAGACCCGCGGTCTCAGCGGGAAAGCTCAAATCTTTATCTTCGGCTTATACATATCCCGAGCAGTTATGCCACATTCGTCTTTCATACGAAGAGCATATTCCATTTTTCCGAGATCGTTGGCTCCGGTGTTGTTGGTTCCGAACGTGAATTTCACGCCTGCAGCCTTGGCTTTTTGGATAATAGCCTTATTGGGTACTTTGTGGCGATTATTGATTTCCAATGCTTTTCCGCTTTTTACTAAAGCTGCGATGAATTTGTTCTGGCGGGCTTCCGTCCAAAAGGTATCGTAACGGTCTTGCATTTGCTTGGGCAGAAAGCATGGATTTACGTAAACGTCAATCGGCTCTTGCACTACGCTGCATATTCTGTCCACAATCATATCCATATATTGCTGTTCGTTGCCAATCCAAGTTTCTTCCGGAATCCAGAGGCGGGTACGGTGTCCCTTGTTATCGGTAAAAGTCATTGCATCGGTAAAGACGTAATCAAACTCGCTGCGAACTTCTTCCGAAAAGGTGTTCACCCATTCGCGCCCTTCCGCCTGCATTGCTAAAATAAACGGTTGAGAACGCATCGAATCGAGATACGCCAATACTCCTTTATCGTCGTTAATAGGAAATCCGACTCCGCAATTAGGCGCAACGACATAATTAATTCCCGTTTTGCGTGACATTAGAGCCAAACCTTCTTTGGTCAAACCGCCTTTCAAATGAATATGGTAATCGAGTACGGGAAAATCTTCCTGATGCAGACGGATAATCGGATCGGTTTGTTCGTCAATTGCTTCCGCCGATTGCGCTTGAATATCCGTTCCTTTGGAATCAAGGATTGTTACGCTGATACGGCGAAATTGAAGTTCTCCCTTTCCTTCGCTGGCAATGGCAAACGTTCCCGCCGAAAGCAAAGACAAGGCATGAGCGCCCACACGGTACGGAGTTGCCGGTTCGATGTATTCCACTACAGGGTTGCCGTTGATTGACACATTAATGGCTTTCCCTTTTACGGTTATATCCATTGCAAACCAATCGTTTTCTTTCACAAAACTTTTAGTGAGATTACGCACGGAAAGTAAACTTCCGCTCATCCGCCACCAAATCGAATCGCTGCGGTCGTTATTGAGCGAGACGCAATAGCCTTTGCTCAGAGCGGTATCGGTGTGAAACCATACGGCGCCTTTCCCTCCCGGCGTTGTACGAACTTCCATACTGAGAGTAAAATCCTTGTATTGACCGTTTTTGAGAATTGCTTCAGCGCCGGCGCCCGAAAGAGTTAAAACGCTTTCGCGGACTTCGGTTTGTCCGGAAGTTTTCCATTGATTACCGGTTTTACCTTCAAATAAGAGTTTGCTGCCGGTTTGAGAACAAGACATAAGCAGGAAAATACATAATCCTGCTCCGATTTTAATCAAATTTTTCATGAATACTTATGTTTAAATTGTTTATCTGCTTGCTTTCATAGCACTGACAATGGCGTTTGAAAAACCCTTGGCTTCCAACTCGTTTAACCCCTTAATTGTCAGTCCGCCGGGGGTAGTTACTTTTTCTATTTCCGTTTCGGGATGATTTCCGGTTGCTTTCAGTAATTCGGCTGCTCCCAACATCGTATTGACTACCATATTTTGCGCTTCTTTCGGATATAAACCCATTTCTATTCCTGCCAAAGTAGCGGCGCGAACGTAGCGGAAAAGATAGGCAATCCCGCAGGAAGTCAAAGCAGTGCCGGCAACAAATTTGCTCTCGTCTATCAAAACGGCGTCGCCCAATTCGTTGAAAATCTTTAACAGTAAATTATCCTGTTCGGGCGAAGTGCGTTTGGAAGTAATCAGCGTCATGCTTTTTCTTATGGAGATAGCCGTATTGGGAATAACTCGGAAAATGGCAGGCAACTCATCCGTTGCATCCGGATATTTTGCCAGAGAGCTTTCTATGTCTTCAATGGTTATGCCTCCGGCTATGGAAATCAATATTTGCTTACGATAATCTATTTTGAATTTAATATCCATTATGATGTCGTTAATCAGCCATGGCTTCACTGCCAGCAAGATAATATCGGCATCCGCAACCGAATTGAAATTTCCCATTATCGTATTCAATGCCGGGCATTCTTTTTTCAAAGCATCCAAAGGAGCTTGCTGCACATCGATTACGGTAATGTCTTCCGGCTTGAAGACCGTTCCCTGTATTAATCCGCGGACAATAGCGCTTCCCATATTGCCGCTTCCGATAATTGTCAGTTTCATATTTATATTACATTTTTAAATCGTTTCAAAAACTCGTCCGCCTCTTCTTTACTTACGCAAAGCGGCGGCAGCAGGCGGAATACGTTGCTTCCCGTAACGCCCGTAAATACTTTTTCTTCAAACAATAATCTGTCCCTCATCGGTTTGATGGGCTTGTCAAATTCCAATCCTATCATCAATCCGTGACCGCGGACTTCTTTTATCTGAGGCAGTTTTTTCAGTTCGTCAATCAAATAGCTGCCTACGATTGCGGCGTTTTCGATTAAATCCTCTTTTTCCATCACGTCAATCACGGCGTTACATGCGGCGCATGCCAGAAAACCTCCGCCGAATGTGGTGCCTAACTGCCCGATAACCGGAGTGAACATCGGCGAAATCAATACGCCCGAAACGGGAAAGCCGTTTCCCATACCTTTGGCTATAGTGATAATATCGGGACGAATCCCCGAATATTGATGAGCAAAGAATTTCCCCGAACGCCCGTAACCCGATTGTATCTCATCGACAATCAGAACAGTTCCGGTTTTTTTGCATATTCGGCTTAATTCCCGCAGAAATGCAGGTTCGGGCACCTGGATTCCTCCGATTCCTTGAATCCCTTCTATAATCACGCTGGATACATCTTCTCCTTTCAACTGTTCATTTACTGCTTCTATATCATTGAAAGGAAGAAAAGTAACGTTCAAGTTTTCGTTGATAGGCGCCAAATAATCGGGATTATCTGTTACTTTGACTGCGGCAAACGTTCGTCCGTGAAATGATTTCCGAAATGAAACGACTTTTTTCCGACCATTAAAGAACGACGCTAATTTTAGGGCGTTTTCATTGGCTTCGGCTCCCGAATTAACCATAAAGAGCGAGTAATCATCGTACCCCGACATTTTACCGAGTTTTCCGGCATATTCATCTTGCAGAGAATTAAGCACTGCGTTGGAATAAAAGCCGATTTTATTCAGTTGAGCAGTAAGCGCAGCTACATAATGCGGATGCGAATGACCGATGGAAATCACGGCATGTCCGCCGTAGAAATCCAAATATTCCGTTCCGTCCTTGTCGTAAATCTTACATCCTTGCGCCCGCACCGGCTCAATCGCCCAACGCGCAAATACATCAAATGGTTTCATTTTCAATTATGAATTATTCGATGCAAAAGTAATGCTTTTTGCCGAATAATATTAAAGTCATCTAAACTTTTATAAAGATGTGGTAATAGAGATATCCTCCCGTATATCGTGTTTTATATACTCTCTTTCAATATCTTTTTTATCGGCAACACCAACCGTTCCAAGAGCGACAGGTCTTCGGTGATTATATCCGCCTGTCCCTGCATGTCGGAGAGATAGGGCAGTTCTTTCTTGTAGGTGGTAATCAAACCGTTACTAAGGGAAATATTCACGTTGTAATAACTCATTTCTCCCGATTGAGCCGGAGTTAAGGAAACATTTTTGACTGTTCCCCGCAAAATACCGTATTCGTTTTCAGGGAAATTCTGCAAGCGGATGTTTACTTTCTGTCCTTCTTTCACCTTTCCTGAACGGGCTACCGGAAGCAAGGCTTTGCCTATGATTGGAATTTTTCCGTACCCTGTTCTTCCGTAATCCGCTGCTGATTAAGCAAAGTTTTGTATTGCTTCTCGTATTGGGCGATTCTCTCCTGCGTCATCTTTCTTTTTTGAGGATAATACAGCAATCGCCGGTATTCGCTGTATTCAAACAGGGTGGTGTAGAAAGCGGTGAAGAGTTGTTGAAGGGAACCAAAACCCCTCCCCAACCCTCCCCGAAGGGGCGGGAGCAATTCCCCTCCTTTGGGGGGATTAAGGGGGGCTAAGTAGTTCTTCAAAAACAAAATATCTTCCGTTTTAGCAACATTATCTATCACCGCCAGATACTCGCCGGTTTTCACTTCCTGATTGTCTTTCACATACAGTTCTTTTATTTTTCCTGAAGCATGAGCAACCAAAGTCGCCGGAGGAGTAGAGCCGGTCAGAACAACCTGTGCCGGAATCACATCGGGATATTTGACCACAGCGCTGCCAATCAGTAGAATAACAACAACCACAGCCAATACGGTGATTCCCCACCTGAGTATCCAAGGCGGAACGCTGCCAAGAACTTCCTGAAATTCTTCGCTACGCAGTTCTATTTTATTTTCTTCGTTCATTATAAAAATATATCGCTGACTAAAACCTCATTTTCACCTTATTTACCTAACAAAACAACCTCAGTAGCACAGAATTATCATAAAAATCCTCAACCTTATTGTTTCCTTTAATCAGGTAATAAGGTTACCGGTATATGTGTTAATCACTTGCTATTAAGGTTGTTTTGTTTAGTAAATAAGGTAAAAAATCAGGTTAATTTCCTAATTCTTAACTCTTAGCTCTTAGTTCTTAACTCTTAACTCCCCAGTTCCAACTGATTCCTCACCAACTCATAATACGCTCCCCGCTTTTCGGTCAACTCTTTATGCGTTCCTTCTTCCACGATTCTGCCTTTGTCTAATACGATGATATTGTCGGCATGTTGAACGGTACTCAACCGGTGGGCGACAATCACCACTGTTTTGCCTTTGTAGAACTCCTTCAGATTATCCATGATGATCCGCTCGTTGTTGGCATCTAACGAATTGGTCGCTTCGTCGAAAAAAAGGAACTCAGGATTTTTATACACGGTGCGGGCAATCAGTAGCCGTTGCCGTTGTCCCATGCTAATACCATTCCCGTCCATACCGATTTTTGAATTGTATTTCAACGGAAGCGATTCGATAAACTCACGGATGTTGGCAGTTTCTACTGCTTGCAGCAATCGCGCTTTGTCGATTTCTTCCACGACTGCGTGAGGAATGGAAAAATCAGCGCAAGTATGCTGCCAACGATAAGACCGACAAAAAGCTGTACGATTTGCGATTGATAAGGCGTCAGATACCTGAAGAAAAAACTGAGTTTTCTCTTCGATTTTTCTTCCTCTTCCTGATTGTAGAAATCGGGCGTTGGCTCAAGCAGTAAAGCTATTCCTGTGTCTTTCCCTTCTGATTTGGAACTAACCCAGCACTTGCAAAACTCTTGCTCGTTCATCTCGTATTTTTGTCCGGCGGGGTCGGCGATGTGAAAGCCCCCCTTAGTCCCCCCAAAGGGGGGAAACCAGCCTCTCCTCAACCCTCCCAAAAGGGAAGAGAGAAAGCCTCCCCCTCCTTTGGAGGGGGCTGGGGGGAGGCGGTAAAGCACCACAAAATGGTTTTGATTCCAATGCAGAATGCAGGGCAGCGGAGCATCTTCCAACAATTGTTCCAGCGTAATCCTTACCCCCTGCGTGTGCATACCGATGCTTTCCGCCGCATCGCTGATGCCAAGCATACTCACCCCTTCCCGCGTAATAAAACTCCGCTCCCGCAAGGTTTGCAGGGTATAGCTGCGTCCGTAATGCTTGGCAATCATGCGCAAACAGGTGGGTCCGCAGTCCATAGCGTCTAATTGGGTGTAGTGGGGAAAAGAAGTCATTTTTTACGGCAACAATTTTTCTATTGTTGTCTTCATTATTTCATTTCCTCGATAACTCATATATTTTTCAACAAGTTTTCCTTTTGTATCAAAAATCAGATAGGTTGGGATATATTCAAAGTTAAAAGTATTCGGAATATTTTTTCCGTTAAAAGCTTTCGAGATATCTTCCTCGTTAAAAGTATTCCATATATATTTCCATTCATCTTGATTCAAATAATAGTGTTCACCTCCAATCCATTTGATCCTTTCTTCCCATAATTTTTGAGGAGAAGTGTTATTTGTTATATGTACAAAAACGACATTTCGATCTTTTAATTCGCTTCTGAGAGATGCATATTCTTTCATTCTTCCTAAATAAGGAGGACACCACGTAACCCACAAGTCAACGACGACAGCTTTCCCTTTATATTTTGAAACAATGGCATCCATCAGTTTTTCTTTGGATACAGCAGGCGTTTCATTCACAACCAACGGCGCTCTTTGAGCAGCTAACTTGACGATTTCATCATTTTTTCTTAAAAGCATTTTTGCAATATCTGCTTTGTCGTCTTTAAAATAATTGTTGATATTATCTTCCTGCTTACCGGATAAAGGTCGCAATTCGTTGTCAAACTGCAGGGTATAACTATTCACAGCTAACAAGTCATAAAACAATCCTTTATCAAAACCAACCAATTTAGATAAACTGTTTTTTACTTCTTTCGTCCATTGGTCAATCGGGCGGTCGCCGATAGAGGAAATATTCAGCGTATCATTGGAAAGAATCTTTTGTAATACTGTACGGTAGGCGCTGCTGTATAAATACTGCGGATTGTTTAAGTCAAAATCCTTTAAGAATGCATACTGCTTTTTGTCAAGGTCCTGAGGATTAAAATCTTCTACATCTTTGTTTCCAGCATTCAAATTAGTAGCTCGCATGATCACTTTATAATTTTCATCTAAAATAGGAAAATCTAACGAACGGATTTTCAAATTATTCGCAACGAAATTCTTGGCATTTTCAGATAAGGTATCAATTTTTTCTATCTTTTTCAATTGATTATTTATCTTGATTTTTGCTTGGTGAACAAACTCATCCCGCGTTTTGATAGAAACGGTTGTTTTTTTAGGAGAATGGTATCTGTCTATTTCATTCTCAACCCTGCTTATGCTGGATAAATCGGTTGAAGTCAATCCGAAGCTATCGGTCTGATTTATGACTTTAAATAGGGCTCTTGTTTTGTCGTATAGTATATCTATTTTTGCTTCTTTTCCGGAAGTCAAACAGACATAGATTTTATCATATTCATTCCTTTCCGGACGAAGGTATCCAATCGCAAAATTGCATTGCAACGGAATCTCAAAAAAAGTAAATGAGCCGTCCTCATTTACGCTGGATGTTGAGACATAACTTTCTGAAGTAACCGGTTGTAAAACTGTCAAAGTCAACTTCCGATTAGCTTCCGGATCACTCGGATTGTGATTGGTTATTCTCCCCGACAGCTTGGTGCTTCCCTCCTGAATCTTAGGATTGGGCAGCGTGTTTTCCTTTGTTGTCGAACAGGAGTAAAGCGCTAAGCAAATACTTATACTTAGAGTCCATTTAAACAAAGATAGATTGTTCATATTTGTTGGATTTTTATTGTACAAAATTAATAAAACTATTGAATAAAAATTGTTTCTCGCGTTTTTATTTGCAGAAGTGAATGCGTAGAAAATCATTTACATCAATACTTTTCAGGGGATACCCCCCTGAAAAGTATTGCTTTCTACTTGAAGTTGCATTTACTAATTGAAATTAGGGCATTGATAATTTATCACATTGAACCCAAGTGATTTTAGTTTCGTTATCAATATGTCTCTGACATTTACCAGTGTATGTTCCACCACTCCATTTCACTGTACATGGCAAACCTTCAATACAGTCTTTAGGATTAGGGTCAACATCTTTCGCTTCAGGCTCTGTCGTACCACCGTTAGCCTCTCCACCTCTCGTATTCTTCATTTCGTTGTCACTCATGGGATTCGTAATCCCGCTAAAACCAATTTTTTTTGCATTCATAATACAAAGTTAAATTAAATTTTTTAAACATAATTAATTAAATTGCTTATACGGAATAAGCAAGTAAAAAGTATTAACTTTGCAAGATGAATACAGAAGAAAAATATCCAAAAGATTTTCAGGAATTTCTTGCACAATTTCCTGACGAAAAGTCTTGT
>Ga0209629_10003296_pt1 | contig 11500 bp, 8 predicted proteins | sample TergutCu122P5_FD_187286 | JGI IMG/M metagenome (GOLD analysis project Ga0209629, IMG submission 187286) | Cubitermes ugandensis P5 segment gut microbial communities from Kakamega Forest, Kenya - Cu122 P5 (SPAdes) (version 2) | ecosystem: Host-associated > Arthropoda: Insects > Digestive system >...
GGCGTCCCGCCCGTGGTTGGTGCGCACAAACCAGTGCATAGCGACAACCACATGGGCGGGACGCCCATGCCACGCAATCCCACGGGCGGGACGCCCGTGCCACCCGACCCGGTTTTCGGGTTCATACAACCCCCGTGCGAGCTATTACCAAGTGGTGAAAAGCAAGACCCGGGACGAGTTCAACAAAGTGATACCATGCGACTGGCCCGGAGTGCTGAACACGGACTGCCTGAGCGTCTATGACAACGCGACCCCGAACCAGCAAAAGTGCCACACACTCCCCCCAAAAAAAACCCAACCTTGCAGCCACGCCGCCACTGCGTTTGCCTTTCCTATTTTATTTTCAACAACACAACCATGCCACGCATCCGCAGACACCATTTCCTCCCCGCGCTCGCCTTCGCCGCGCTTTCAGCTTTCAGCCTTCAGCCATCAGCCTTTTCGCAGTCCGAACCGCTCCCCGCCGCGCTCGACCTCCCCGCCGCGCTGCGCTACGCCCTCGACCACAACCACGCCATCCTCGAGGCCCGCGAACGCATCCGCGAGCAGGACGGCGTCATCCTCCAAGTCAAATCCACCCTCCTGCCACGCGCCGCCATCGACGCCCAATACACCATCTCCGACAAAGCCCTCGGCGAAAACCTCGCCTCGCCCGACACCACCCAAAACCTCCAAAACTGGAGCCTCGGCATCACCATCACCCAGCTCCTCTACGCCGGCGGCGGCCCGAGCGCGTCGGTCGCCGTGCAAAAAAATCTCCGCGAAGCCGCGCTGCTCGACCTCGAAAGCGTCATCAACACCGCGCTCCTCGACGTGCGCACCCGCTTCTACAACGCCCTCCTCGCCCGCGAACAAATCAAAGTGCAGGAGGAAAACCTCAAGCTCCTCGACGAACAGCACGCCATCGCCCAAAACCGCCACGACGCCGGCGCCGCCTCCAGCTTCGACGTCCTGCGCTCCCAAGTCTCCATCGCCAACGCCAAACCCAGCCTCATCCGCGCCCGCAACGCCTACCGCAACGCCCTCGACCAGCTCCGCCGCTCCCTCGGCTACACCGGCGAAAAAAGCACAGCCTCCGCCGCCTCCGCTGCCACCGCTGCGGAAAAAACTTTCGACGTAGTCGGCACCCTCGACGCCACCCCCGTCCCCAGCGACCTCGCCAGCAGCATTGCCGCGGCGCTTGAAAACCGCCCCGAACTCAAACGCCTCGCCCGCCTCGCCGCCGCCGGCGAATCCAACGTGACCGCCGCCAAGTCCGGTAACAAACCCACCGTCGCCGTCTTTGGAAACTACGTCATCGAGCGCAACATGACCCACGGACTCGACCCCACCGCCCCCGACCCCATCACCACCATCAACCTCAATAATTTTGGCCATCAAATCAACGGCTGGAACGTCGGCGTGCAGGCCAGTTGGGCCGTCTTCGACGCGCGCGCCACCGCCGGCAAAGTCGCCCAAGCCCGCTCGCGCCTTGACCAAACCCGCCTGCAAACCTCCGACGCCGCCCTCGCCGTCGAGGTGGAAGTGCGCCAGTCCTACAACGCCCTGCAAGAAGCCGCCGAGCTTGTTGACGCCGCGCAAAAAGTGACCGCCCAAGCCGGGGAAGCCCTGCGCCTGGCGAACTCCCGTTATGCCGCCGGCACCGCGACGCAGCTCGACGTCCTCACGACGCAAGTCGCCCTCACCGAGACGCGCCTGAACCAACTCCAGGCGAACTACAGTTACGTTGTGGCCGTGGCGAACCTCCGCAAAGCCACCGGCCAGGCCGACCAGATACTCGTTGCGAAATAAGGCCGCTTTTCGACCCTCGACCTCGACCTAAATCGACCTAAGTCGACCTAAATCGACCTAAATCGATTTAGGTCGACTTAGGTCGATTTAGGTCGACCTCTCCCCTCCCCTTCCCCTTTTCGCCGCCCCCGCGAAAAACCGCCTCCTGCTCCAACCCCGAAAGCCGCTGCACGCCGCTGATCAACCGCCACAAAATCGCCACCAGCATCACCATGCTCGGCAGCACAATCACCGGCCAGTTCCACAAGTGCATCCGCCCAAGCCCCGCGTTGAACTCCTCCGTGCCCGGCGTCCCGCGAATCAAATAGCGCGCCAGAAAAAAATTCAGCGCCGCGCTCACCAGAAACGTCCCCGCCAGCCACCAACTCGCGCGCTTGAGCAGCCGCGCGAACGCCTCGCGATTGCCGCGCGCGTCGAGCGCCGCGTCGACCCGCACCGTGTCGATAATCTGGTCGTTATACAAAAACTGCCTCACCAGCGAACGCCTCGACCCCGCCGTCACCAGCACCGCGACGCCGATGACCAGCGGCACCGCCCCGTCCTTCACGGCGAACCAAAACCCGTCGAGCTTCATCAAGCCCAGTCCGCCGCTCAGCAGCACGCTTGCGAAGCCGACCATTGAAATCACATTCGCGTGCCGCCGCCTCGCGAAATCCCACACGCCATACCCGATTGGAAACGCCAGCGCGACGACCAGCCCCCACAACGGCCCCAGCCATTTGTCGGAGCTGAACTTCATCAAAATAATTGTCGGCACCGCGATATTGCAGACCAAGTTGAGCAGCAAATTCTCGCGCCGGGGCGCGGGCGTGTTTTCAAACTTTTCGGGCGTGTCGGGCATCCCCCCAACACCACCCGCAAACCCACCCGCCGCCAAGAACCAAAAACACGGTAAAAACATCTTTGAATCTGAATATGCGCACATTGCCTTGCCGCCATGGCGGGCGACAAGCCCGGTCGCACGACAAGCCGCGACAAGCCCACCTTGACACAATTTCCCGATGCCAACTCACTACTTGCCTTCGTTCCACCACAACCCTCACACCATGCCCGCACCATGAAACCCGCCACCCTCGCGCTCGCCACATTCTTCATTCTGCATTCCACATTCTTAACTGGCGCCGCAGCCGCGCCCGCGCCCCGCACCCACCAACTCATCAACGAAAACTGGAAATTTCACCTCGGCGACATCACCCCCGCCACCGACCCCATCGCCCCCGCCTGCGACGACACCACCCCCGCCTGGAAAGACATCCAACTCCCCCACGACTACGGCCTCGACTTCCCCTACAAACAAACCAGCTCCCGCCGCCGCGGCTACCTCGACCCCGAAATCGCCTGGTATCGCAAACACCTCCCCATCCCCGCCACCGACCAGGGCAAAACCCTCCAACTCGAATTCGGCGGCATCTTCCGCGACGCCAAAATCTGGCTCAACGGCCACTACCTCGGAAACCACAAAAGCGGCTACACCACCTTCTTCATCGACATCACCAAAGCCGCCAAACCCGGCGCCGACAACCTCCTCGTCATCCGCGTCGACCCCACCCAACGCGAAGGCTGGTGGTATGAAGGCTGCGGCATCTATCGCAACGTCTACTACAACGCCACCCCGCCCCTCCACGTTGCCAATCACGGCACCTGCATCACCTCCACCGTCCCCAACGGCAACCAAGGCGCCTCCGACCTCGCCCACCTCACCATCGAAACCACCATCGACAACGACGCCCCCGCCCCCGCCACCTTCCACCTCACCTCCGAAATCCTCGCCCCCGACGGCCAAATCGTCGCCACCCTGACAACCCCCCACGAAATTAGCGCGAACGCCACCACCACCCTCACCCAAACCACCACCATCCCCAACCCCCAACTCTGGTCTTTGGAAACCCCCAACCTCTACCGCCTCCGCACCACCATCACCCAAAACACCTCCGCCGCCGACGGCGTCACCACCACCTTCGGCATCCGCACCATCCACTACGACCCCGACACCGGCTTCCACCTCAACGGCAAACACATCAAAATCCACGGCGCCGCCGCCCACCAAGACATGCCCGCCGTCGGCATCGCCGTCCCCGACAGCCTCCAACCCTGGCGCGTCAAAAAACTCCAGGAAATGGGCTGCAACGCCTGGCGCACCGCCCACAACCCGCCCAACGAGAGCCTCCTCGACGCCTGCGACCGCCTCGGCATGCTCGTCATGGACGAAAACCGCCACCTCGGCAACAACTACACCGCCGGCGTCACCCCCGACTTCAACGACACCACCTTCCCCGACCTCGCCGCCATGATCCGCCGCGACCGCAACCACCCCTCCATCATCATGTGGTCCCTCTGCAACGAAGAAAAACCCCAAGGCACCCCCGACGGCGAACGCCTCATCCGCGCCATGAAAACCGACGCCCAGCGCCTCGACAAAACCCGCCCCTGCACCGCCGCCATGAACGGCGGCTGGACCGCCCCCCGCGGCTTCGCCAACGCCCTCGACCTCATCGGCGTCAACTACAACGTCGACAAATACGACTCCATCCGCGCCGCCCACCCCCGCACCCCCATCTACGGCAGCGAAACCGCCCACACCAAAACCACCCGCGGCGAATACGCCAACGACCCCGCAACCGGCATGGTCAGCGCCTACAACCTCCTCGCCGCCAATGAATCCAAAACCGGCGACCCCATCGCCACCCGCGGCTGGCCCTCCATCTCCACCCGCCCCTGGATGGCCGGCTCCTTCACCTGGACCGGCTTCGATTACAAAGGCGAACCCAACCCCTACGGCTGGCCCGACATCAGCAACAACACCGGCTTCATGGACGTCTGCGGCTTCCCCAAGGACAAATACTTTTATCAAAAATCCTGCTGGGTCACCAAGCCCATGGTTCACATCATGCCCATGACCTGGAACTGGCCCGGCAAAGAAGGCCAAAAAATCCGCGTCGTCCTCTTCAGCAACTCCCCCCAAGTCGAACTCCTCCACAACGGCAAAACCCTCGGAAAACAAAAACTCAAAAAAGACGCCTGGGCCGAATGGCAAGTCCCCTACGCCCCCGGCACCCTCGAAGCCCGCGCCTACACCAACAACCAACTCGTCGCCACCGACAAACTGGAAACCACCACCGCCCCCGCCACCATCCAACTCACCCCCGACCGCACCACCCTCACCGCCGACAACCAGGACACCATCATCATCCCCGTCTCCATCCACGACGCCCAAGGCCGCCTCGTCCCCGACGCCGCCAACCGCATCACCTTCACCCTAACCGGAGGCGGACGCCTCCTCGGCACCGGCAACGGCAACCCCGCCGACCACGACCCCGACCGCGCCAACAACCGAAAAACCTTCCACGGCCTCTGCATCGTCCTAATCCAAGCCGGCCCCGCCCCCGCCACCTTGCAACTCACCGCCACCTCCCCCAACCTAAAACCCGCCACCCTCACTCTCACCGTCGCCCCCCAAAACAATTCCAACCCATCCAACCCATCCAACCCATCCAACCCATGAAACCCACCACCACCACCATCACCACGCTTGCGGCATTCTTCATTCTGCATTCCACATTCCTCATTAGCGGGCGCGGAAGAAGACAAAGCCCCGAGGGTCTTCGTGGCTGCCTCTAGTGTCTTCGGGGCTGCACCTTCTTCAGCCCGGCCAGCAAACAATTGAAATCGGCAAAGGAGGCAGCCGCACAAGCGTGCTCTTTTTGTGACTACTTGGTGCTGAATACAGCCTTGATTGGCCCTTTCGAAATCACTGCTCCATCCTTTTTTGTTACGTCTATCCAATACCAATAATCAGCATTCGGGTCGGGCAGCGTGTCCGTCAAATCCCCTTGCCATTCCAGCGTCCTGTGAATTGTGGTCCTTTGGTTTCGCGTTTGTTGAAAGTCGGGGCTGGGGTTTCGTTTGATGACAATGTTTTTGTATTCTGCCTCGGGCAAATCCCACGCGACAACAGCGGAAGACTTGGTGCGCTGCACGATAAGGGAAATATTTTTTGAGGCATCGATGTATTTTCCCGTCCTGCCGGCATCCGCCTTGGCCCGTATCGGTCCAATAACCTTCGATTTATTCTTATTTTCGCCAATGCCAACGGAAAGCCAATACCAGTAAGCGCCCGCTTCCGGCACGCTGTCCACGAATTCCTTGCTGCTTGCGGGCAGGCTCGCTACCTCCTGCCGGTTTTTAGCCCCTCCTGTTTGATTCCTCTGTATCCTGATATCCCTGCATGCCGAAAAATCGACCTTCCACCGGATGGTCACCCGTTCACCACTTCTGCTGACAGAGAACACATCCCCGGGGTTTATATCGGATTGGGTTAATATTGCGGGAAGCGCCATATTCTTTCCGGAGGTGGTTTTTCGCGCCGGCTGTTCGTTTCTTCCGCATGCCGAAAGCAGCAGTGCAAACGCCATCAATGGTATTATGATTTTTGTTTTCATGTGTATTTGGTTGTGTTGTGTGTTGGGTGCTGGACAAAATATTTCATGGCCGGCGGGCGGTGATGTATTCTCTTTCGTGCCCTTCATGGTATTTTAAAACATAAGAGTCGAAGCATGCCGTGAATGGGTTGAAACTCTTCAAAAGTCTCATGTCGTTCAACCGGGCTGATCCAATTAAGAGTAGATAATTGCCTTTGTTGGCGGGATTTTTAAAAACCTCCGCAAACACGCTCTCCGTGGAGGATGAAGACCAGTCATCCGCGGGAACATAAGGAGTCATGCCGACGGCATATTTGGCCGCCAATCTACCCCATACAGTATTGCTTTCGGCATTGCCAACCAGCATCAAGGAATACTTTTCAATTTCCTCATCCGTGATTTCAGTGTCCTTTTTAAGGACAAATTCCGCATCGAAAAACTGCCCGTGGTATTGTTCTTCGAGGTTTTTGATGGTGGCATCCATGAGCTTGCCTTCTTCCGGGGTAACGTGCGTGCCCTCCACAACAATGAATGGCGTCGCGAAAACCTCCGAAATCGGTCCGGCGAAACCGCTGGCCGCCGGAACATCGGCTTTGCCGCCATCAGGATGCCCATTCTTGCAGCCGGCGAGGAATTCGAAAATCAAATCCCACAATCCAACACCAATCTTGCGCTGTCCCAAGGAGGATTTTATGTCGCTTCTTTGCGCCCGCGCATGTCCCAGAAATTGCCTAGATAATGCGATTGCCCCGTGTTGCTCGCCTCTGGAACCGTCGTTCAGGACGAAAATCTTAATATTTTGATTCGCTATGATTATTTCGGGAGGGTTGATCGCCTTAATCCATTCGTTCGTGGAATTGCGCGCCTCGCCACGGCTTTCCGGTTCCCGTTCGAAAATCGCCCTGTCAAACACTATGGCCGCGAAACGATTCGGGTAAGTTGAGGCTAGGCGGCCCGCAAAGAAACCACCTGCGCAGGTCCCGTAAAGACTGATTTTCGAATTGTCTGTGCCGTAGTTTTTTTCCACATCCTCCAGCGCCTCCTCCGCATGGACGCACTCGTATGTCCACCACCTTGGGGCGTTGCGGTATCCCGGCCACAAAACCGCGAACCCATGTTTCTCGGCAAATGCGCTTACTTTCAGCGCCTGATTATGCGCGGCAACAAAAGGACTTTCAAGAAACGGCCTTGCATTTTGTGTAAGGGACATCGTGGTCGGCATGATTAACAACAAGGGCAGTTTGTCGCCAACCTTGTAATATGACGGCACATACAGCCGGTAAAATTGCCTGGAGTTGTCTATTTTGGAAACAAATCCCCGGAGCCGCAAACCGGTCATGCCTTTGAAAATGTCCGTCGTGGCGCAGGCCGCCGGATTGGAAGTGGCACGGGCTGCCAGCCCGTGTGACGACGCGACAGCGTCGCCCTGCATTGTCAAACCCACGGGCTGGCAACCCGTGCCACGAGGGGCAGACTCGGCGGCCTGCGCTACCTTTTTCAAATTTATAAACTCCGCCAGATTACCAAGTGTCCACAAAACCTTCTCCTCCCAATCCCTGTCTCCCAGCCTGTAATTCGACTCCGCGAAAAGAACTTTCACCCTGCGTAACTGAGCCTCCACATTGAGTTTCTCGGCGGCACTCCAAGCCAGTTCCCCAAGCGTTTCCGTGAGCGCATCGGCCAGCTTCTTGGCAGACCCAACCAGAAAGTATTCCCCGAAAGTCTCCTGTTCCGGCTGGAGCGATTTATAGGTGATTTTATAGATTCCCTCGGCAAGAACCTTGCCGTCATCCCTGATCATGTTTCCGCTTCGGACAGTGTCCATTGTGAACATGCTTTTTCCATTGAGAACATCATGAACTTCGACGCCAATGTTCATCCGCCTCAAAAGGGCATCCCACCGGACGACAGGTGTCTCAAAGGAGTCGCCTGACTGATTATAGATTAGCTTGGTTAAAAATCCCCGTGAACTGTTACTCGCGGCCTGAAAATCCTTTGATTGATCGAGAGTCAGCCCCATTCGAAGTCGGGGCTGACCGTCCCTGGAGAATATTTTTACCGTGAATACATTCTCGCCGGCCTCAAGGCTCGCCGGAACAAGCAAGTTTGCACCGGTCTCCGCATTGTCAGTGGCGGACATCTCCCGGATAAATTTTCCATTAATATACAAGGCGACGATGTTATCCGTGTCGATTTCCAGCACCACCGTCTGTTTTGCGGGCGCAAGCGCGCGAAATGCGAACAGGGACACTTGTCTGCCGTTCCATCTTATATTTTTGAAAATCCTGGCCTCGGAGTCGGGCGTCATTTGCTGGGGGATGGAACCTTTTTCCAAGGATGCGCTGGAATCGATTTGAAAGGTCTGCCGGCTGTCATCATAAGTCAGGCGCACGATGTCTCTCCATGCACGCGCATCCTTGCCCTTGCCTTTGCTTTTACTTTTCGCGGTTTTCACAGCCCCGTCAGGAACCCGCCAGGTGCCGAGGTATTGACAAGCCGGCACCTCAACCGTCTTGCCGTCCAGTTTCAGCAGGGGCGGCTTCTTGCTTTCGAAGTGGCTCGCGAAAAATCCGATTACGCCATCGCTAATTTTACCGAAGTTTATCGCAAGAACAAGAACAAGCAGGGCGGTTATCGGAAATGCGTATTTGGAATGCAGGAATTTTTTCAGCATGAATGTGTTTGTTTCAATCTTGCGTTGCAGGGGCGTTGCTTTCGACGTCCGCGAATCGATTTTCAAAATAATTCACCCGCAACGCGGACAATAAGTTTTTCTCCTCCGAAATGTCCAGCGGCAGCAGATCAATCCGCCTGCCGTCTTTTTTGCACATGTCGGCCAGTGCGTTTGCCGCCTGTGAATAATGTGTGTTGCCAAGTTCATAGGCCAGTATCAACGGCCCGTTTTTGGTTTTAATTGTATTTTGCGGATTAAATTCCTCAAACGGCCAGTAGGATTCGATATTGACAACCAAAGTGTCACAGCCGCCGCCTTCTTCTTGTGTCAGTTTAGTTGCTGATGCAAGCGCCGCCAGCCCTTCCTCCCCAATGCCACCAACAACAAACCTTGCATCACCAGCCGGCGCGACGCCGTCGCGCCCTTTGGAATTTGGATATTTGGGATTTGAGATTTTTTTGTGATTTGGGATTTTGTAATTTGGAATTTCGAGGGCCACTGCGGCCCACTCCGATTTCAAAATCTCCCCCTCACCCGCTTCCAGCATGACCACCTCCCAACCCTGCTTCGCCAGCGGACGGCAAAGAAGCCGCGCATGTTCCCTGACACTGCCATGAGGGATAAACCACACAAGCCGGTTGCCATTCGGCCTGTCAGGAACAAGCAGCCAGCGCTGCCCCGCGACTTTACCCTGCGCGTCCAAGGGAGAGCTTCGCAATGTATAGCCCTCCGAAAACAGCCACAAACCAGCCGCAGCCAGCAATCCGCATATCACCACCGAGGCACTTGCGGCGATAGGGAGCCAGCGCCGCCACAACAACCTCCACGCCTGCGAATCATTCCGATGGAAAATAATCGTCCCCCAAATCGATGCCAGCAGAATGAGACTCAATATCCGCGACTGGTGAAGATCGGTGAAAAATCCGCCAACCAGAAAGGAAAGCTGAATGATAAAACACGTGGTAATCGCTTTATAATTCCCATCGGTTTCGAATGGCGTCATAAGCGGATTTTTCAAGCCGGAGGCTTGACAGACATTAGCCGGTGGTTGAGCGAGGCTTGCCGAGCGACACCACCGGAAATTCATCACATGCAGAACCGCATCCCGAAGGGATGCCAGAAAACCCGATCCCTCACTTCCTCCGACTTGATAAGTCTCGGAAATCCTTGAGTCCGCCATCTTGCACCCCCGCCACAATCCCCGAAAACCCGCAATTAGCAAAAGCCCCCACCCGCAAAGATACACAAAGAGCACCGGATACCCCCAATAGCCAAGAAACGTCAGCGGCGCGTCCACCGCCGTCACATAACGGGTGTTCGCGTGACTCAAACCCTCGGGCAGATGCCATGTGGTCAGCGTCTCGCCAAAACTGGCCGCGCCAAAGCCCCTCCACGGCTTTTCGAGGCTCATGGCCAGCGTCCCGCGCCAGACATCGAATCGATGCGAGATGGATTCGTCGGCAAACGGCTCAATGCTGGAGAAACGCCCGCTGACTTCGGGGATCACTACAAAACAAAGCGTCATGACAACAATCGACATGACAATCCAGCGACGCGCGTCCCTCGACCGCCATAACACACCGCCAACAACCAAAAACGCCACCAACCCGCTCCTCGAATACGTTACCGCCAAGCCAGCCATTGATGCAGCAATAACCAATGAGAGAATACATTGTTTTATCCACAGATTCCACAGATTCACACAGATACCGGACATGCTGCGGGTCGAATCTGTGTTCATCTGTGTCATCTGTGGATAACAACGGCTTGACAATAAATACATACAGACACCCCAAGCCATGACCAGTGCAATGGCCAGATGATTGGGCTGGTCGAAAAACAGGCGCAACCGGAGCGTGCTATTTATATAATAATTCATGAATGTTCGATGAATGGCCGCAAAGAGTCATCAAAGATGTAAAAAGAAAGGCCATGCGTTTTTTAACCGCTAATGGACACTAATAGACACTAATGACCGGAGTGGCTTGTGGTTCGGATTAGTGTTTATCAGTGTTTATTAGTGGTTCAATGGATTGCGGCCCATGTTAATTTTTTTGCGCATTTTGTGCCTCTTCGGGGCTAAATAATTTTGGGTTTCGTTTATAATACAAATAACAAGCGACAGCCAGGGCTGTCAGAAACACATTGCGGAGCACGTGAAGCCAGTTGATACCGGCTGCTGCTGCGCTGGCGCCAAAACACGGGCAGGTCTCTGTGAACGTCACAGGGAAGAGCAACGTGACAAATTGATATATGGTGAAGACCGCAAACACCCCCGCGCTTATCAACAGCGGCTTGACCGGATTTCTTTCGACAATCAATGCAACCCCCAAGGCGAGTTCCATACTGATTAGCAGGCTGGTAAATAGAAGGGCCGCGAAAGGAACAAAAATACGAAATCCCAAGAAATAGGATATGGTATTCGAAAAATATACGAGTTTCGCCACGCTGGAAATAATGAACACGGCAGCCAAGGCCAGACAGACGAGCCTTGCGAGATTTTTTGAACTTCGGATTTCGCTTCTTCGCTGATTATTGTGGGGAAAAATCGAGTTTTCCGCAGTGAAATAGGATGGCTATCCGGTAGTTTTCGAATGATCGGAAACCGCGCGCGGCT
>Ga0209629_10003297_pt1 | contig 11500 bp, 11 predicted proteins | sample TergutCu122P5_FD_187286 | JGI IMG/M metagenome (GOLD analysis project Ga0209629, IMG submission 187286) | Cubitermes ugandensis P5 segment gut microbial communities from Kakamega Forest, Kenya - Cu122 P5 (SPAdes) (version 2) | ecosystem: Host-associated > Arthropoda: Insects > Digestive system...
AAGCTGGTGAGAGTTTTGCCAGAGCCGGTGGTGTGCCAAATATATCCGCCTGCTTCAATTGTTCCTGTTTTCTTGTAGTTGTTGGAGATCTCAATGCGGCTAAGTATCCTCTCTGTTGCTACGATTTGATATGGGCGCATCACTAAAAGCAATTCGTCTGCTGTAAACACGCAATATTTTGTTAAAATATTAAGAATGGTGTGCCTTGCAAAAAATGTATAGGTGAAGTCTACAAGATCAGGGATGATCTTGTTATTAGCATCTGCCCAAAAACTTGTGAATTCAAAACTATTGCTGGTTTTTTTGCCCTTTCGACTACTATTATCGTCTGATTCCTTGATATGCTGGTTGCGTGTAGTATTAGAATAGTATTTAGTGTAGGTGCCATTTGAGATGACAAATATCTGTACATATTCATAAAGTCCACAAGCTGACCAAAAGCTGTCCCTTTGATAGCGTTTGATTTGGTTGAATGCTTCACGGATTGCTATACCACGCCTTTTTAATTCAATGTGTATAAGAGGAAAACCATTGACGAGAATTGTCACATCATAACGATTTTCATGTGTACCACCAGATTCTTCATACTGATTCAAAACCTGCAGGCGATTGTTTTGAATGTTCTTTTTATCAATGAGATATATATTTTTTGTGGTACCATCATCCCGGTTTAAGATTTGCACATAGTCTTCTTGAATTTTGCGAGTTTTCTGAGCAATGCCATCCTTTAAACTTGCAATATTTTCTGAAAAGAAACGATTCCATTCGTTGTCAGTGAAGGTATAATCGTTGAGAAGCTCAAGCTGACGGCGGAGGTTTGCTATCAGCGATGATTGACTTTTTATGTTTATATACTCATAACCCTGAGAGGTTAATTTCTCTATAAAATCCTTTTCTAGCTCAGCTTCGCTTTGATAATTAGTAGAACGTTTGCTGCTTGAGTGATATTCTGCAACAACAGAGGAATAATTATCAGTGGTGATGATATTGTAGGTACTCATTTGATCACTTCCTTAATTTCTTTATAGAACAAACATCCTACCATTTTCTTGCTTTGAAACCTTGAGGCATCTGAGCAATAGCAACAGAATCACCAGTTTGTACAATAACATAAAAACCTTTTTTCTGAGCATAATTTAACACATCTTCGGACACATTCTCTCCAGCAACAGCTCCTAAGAGTTTACGCATGTCTCTGCGAGAGTCCATATGTTCACGAACTTTTCCTATTAACTCTAAATGCTCATCGATATCTTCTACAGTTAATTCAGTTTTATTTTCCAAAGCCATAGCAGATACAGCCATAGCAGATACTTCGTTTTCAAGTAAGAAATCTATATTTGCAAGAACCTTTTCATATTTAATAAGCTTTACATTAGGTGCTAGCCAAGTAAATGGAAATCCAAGTTCTTTAAATTTTTTCCACAGTTCTTCACCAAACTTAGATTCATTAAATTTTTCAGGGGAATTGCCTAAACCTCCATTTTTAAATAAGTCATCTATAATCTCATCATATTTCATCACATATACTCCTTGAAATCCGCAAGTACATCGCTGAAATCATTGTCAATTTTGAGTACGCCTTTCAAGCAGCCAAACTGAAACGCCGGGCGCACATATTCAGTTTTATCGCTCTTTTGCAAAAGTGGTTTTACGTCCGAGATTACCAGCATTAGATAGACATTGAGGGCGGTTTCAATGTCTAGCCCGTAATGGCTGAATATAGGTCTTGCCTTTGTCGCAAGCTCACGGTTTAGGTTTACAGTAATAGTATCGATATTGACTCCTCCCTTAGTCATTCCTTCATTAATTCTATTTTATCATATTTTTTAAATCTGAAACCACTTTGAATTATTCGTATCACTTCTAATTGTTAAAAATTCAAGCATTTTTTCCACCTTTGACCATCTACCTTGTTAAATACTCTGTACATCATTGCTTTCTTTAATTTATTATATCCTAAAATACAAAAACTGTGTCACCATAAACAATTATTGTTTACAAGAATTCGTGAACTCTCCCACCACTTATAGAAGTGGAGGCTTCGTTAAAGAAGTTTGGTAATCTAAGCTACCCTTATTCTTACAGGCGTATCCACTTCGCCCCTACTGTATAGGACATTTAAGTCCACAACGCTACTTTTTGCCATTATATTCAATGCTCCATTTACATCTGCATTTACTAGGTTACCTTCTTTTGTTTTATACAGTCCTCGCTTTATACGTTTTCCACTAAACTTGTATTCTTGTGGGTTATCGTCATTATATTTAGGCAATGTGTCTTTATCCCAAAAGCTTGCTTTTGATGTATAGCTTTCTTCTTGGCGTACAAATTTAATACCATACAATTTACACATATATTCAAGCTTTTCTTTTATATTTGCTATCGGGATATTTACAAAGTTTTGATTATTTACTTTTCCAATGTTTATATTTCTTTGCAATGTTTCATTGTAACCAATTACTATTGTCCCTATATCGTTATTTAAAGAATAATTGATTATATATCTACATGTTTTATTTATATAGTCATTTACTGCATTGTTTCTATTATTTGTAATCTCACTTTGTAATTTTGTAGTACCTTTAATATTTTGTTTATCTTTTATGCTTTGGAGTTTTGAATTTTGTTTATTGTAGCCTTGATTGATTGATTTTAAGCGTTTACCATCTATTATGAATGTCTTTCCTGCATTTGTTACACAAGTAGCAAGATTATTTAATCCTAAATCTATTGCTAGTGCATTTGCTTCATTTAATTCCCTTTGCTCTACTTCTACCTCATAAGTATATTGTATTTCAAAGAACCTGGCTTTTGATTTTGGTATTATTCTAATCTCTTTTATTTTCTTGTCTAACAAAATAGGTGGTATGTTAATAGTAATTGATTCATGATTCTTTTTATAACTATTTGAATATGGAATTATTAATTTATTATCATTTAGACGGACAAAGCCAATTACAAGTGTTGAAAATCCATCTTTTTCTAGATAATGAGGTAACTTAATACTTTTAAAATCATATTTACCCTTTTTAGCTTCCCTTATAAGAGCAAAAAAAGATTTAAAAGTCCCGTCTACCTCTTTTAATATCTGTTGTGCCATATTACTATTTAAAAGTTTGTAGTTTTCATTATCTTTACACAAATTATAATTTTTCTCATAGTTTAGATATTCTTTCTCCTGGAAATAGTATTGTCTAACATTGTATAGACCTACATTATATAGATTTTTAGCTATATGACTCAACTCTTTTAAATTTAAATAATCATCTTTGGATAAGTCTTTTACTTGCTGTTTAATACATAGATACATGATTCTCACCACCTTTCTATATATTATTATATCATATTTTACTAATATAATCTGTTTCTAGTAAAATAATTATAAGTATTTATGTTTGCCTTTCAGGCAAAGTGCTATCCATCTCACAGCCTTTAGAGGCTGGAGTATTTCGCACGTTTTTGATAAAACAGAGTTATTAACTAGAACTAAGAAATAAAGAGAACAGAATATCGGCAATGATGATATTGTAGATACTCATTGGCTTACTTCCTTGAATGTCAATAACTTGTCTCGGTAGTATTCATATTGCTTGCGCCTGGCTGATAATTCAGAGGTTAAAGCAGTTGACATGTCGTTTATCACTGCGTCAAACTTATCGAGGATAGCGACAATGCGTGCTTGTTCTTGTAAGGATGGAACAGGGATTTGAATTCTTTGCAGATCTTTTGGTGTAACCTCAATAACCTTTGTACCATGAACAATTTTGCATTTTTGCACAAAAAATGCTTCCGTTTTCAAATAATAAGCAATGTATTTTGGATTTTGATTATGTTTAAGAATAGCAGTATGCCCTCCTGTTACTATTTCGTCTTCACCTAACCACGCTACACATTTGCATACATCTTCCACATTCTCGCTTGTGACTGTTATAATGATATCACCCTTGTGTATCTTCTTTAGTTTAGATGCAAGACCTGGTGATACAAAAGATTTTGTTTCATAGGTAAAAGTATCATAATAGGTATAAATCTGACCATAATGGATACAACCAACTCCATTTTCGGTAAAATCACTTTTTTGTAGCCCGTTACCACGTAAAATAGTTCCAATCATACAAAGTTCCAGCATAGGCACATCGCTATCAAAGGTCATCAACTTGTTTAGATAGTATTTATATTGTTTTTTCCTAGCTGTAAATTCCGTTGTAATCATTGCCGTTAGTATAGTTGTATGCTCTGTGAAATTATCTAGTATCTTGACAATTTCTTGTTGAATTGGAAGCGGTGGAAGAGGAATTTGGATTTTATCTAATACTGTTTTTGTTAAGCTTGGGACACCACCAGCAATGTTTAAATCTTCCAGATGCTGAGTCTTTAGATAATAATACAAGAACTTTGGAATTAGCTTATCAATATCAATTTTCGTATAGAAAATCGTATCTACTGTCCAAAAGGGTGTATCCACGTAAAAAATATTCCCGATTGAGCCTTTACGAGGTATCAGCACAGATTCTTTATCATAAATATACTGATTTGCATTACGCATTATACCGCCAGATCCATAAACAGGAATTTTACCATCTGGTAACGATTTGTGATCTTTTCCATTCGAGATTTGTGCCACTTCATACAACGATACAAACTTCACCCTATTTATGTCAAGTTTACTCAAGAGCCATCCCTCCCTCTATTTCTGCAATAATAGCACTAATCTTATTGCGCAGCCCCTCCTGAATTTCCACAATCTTTTTTATTTCAGCATTGAGCTTATTGATATCTATAGCCTCTCGCTTATCCTTTTGTATCACATAAGTTGAAACGGAAAGATTATAATTCTGCTCTGCGATTTCTGCATTTGGAACAAGTCTTGTGAAATAGTCCTCATTTTTACGTGTTGTATAATAATCCAGTATTGCGTCGATATTCTCATCAGTCAGCTTATTGCCATTTGTCACTTTCACAAATTCTAAAGAAGCATCTATAAAAAACGTACTTGTATCACTTTTCGATTTTTTCAGTACCATTATACAAGTTGCTATGCTTGTGCCATAAAATAAGTTATCTGGTAATTGAATCACACAGTCTACAAAGTTATTGTCTACCAGATATTTGCGGATTTTCTGCTCTGCTCCACCACGATAAAATATTCCCGGGAAACATACAATTGCAGCTGTGCCTTTCTCTGAAAGCCATGATAAGCTGTGCATGATAAATGCCAGATCTGCTTTTGACTTCGGCGCAAGCACTCCTGCAGGAGAAAAACGTTGGTCATTGATGAGCATAGGATTAGCATCGCCTTCCCACTTTATTGAGTAAGGTGGATTAGATACAATAGCTTCAAATGGTTCAGCATCCCAATGTTGTGGGTCAATAAGTGTATCTCCGTGAGCGATATCAAATTTATCATAATCTATATCGTGCAAAAACATATTGATACGACATAGGTTATAAGTAGTGATATTGATTTCCTGTCCAAAAAAGCCCAGACGCACATTTTCTTTTCCAAGTATTTTCGCAAACTTTAATAGCAAAGAACCCGAGCCGCAAGCAGGATCATAGACTTTGTTTACTTCGCTTTTCCCAAGTAAAGTAATTCTTGTGAGCAATTCTGAAACTTCTTGTGGTGTATAATACTCACCACCGCTTTTACCTGCATTTCCAGCATACATACCCATTAAAAACTCATAAGCATCACCAAAAGCGTCGATAGTGTTATCTTTATATTCGCCTAGTTTCATATCCGCTATGCCGGATAAAAGCTTTGAGAGCCTCTCATTTCGCTTTGCAACTGTTCCTCCAAGCTTATTGCTGTTCACATCTATATCAGCAAACAAGCCCTTGAAATTATTCTCAGACTTAGTACCCAGAGCAGAAGATTCAATGTTCTTAAAGATTTTTTCCAGGGTCTCGTTAAGATTTTCATCTTTTTCTGCTTGTTTGCATACATTTTCAAAAAGTTCACTTGGCAAGATGAAAAATCCTTTTGTGTCTACTAAATCCTTGCGAGCCCGCTCTGCTTCTTCGTCGGAAAGTTTTGCATAATCGAAAGTTATATCTCCTGATTCAAGTTCACCAACATTGATATAAGCAGTAATATTTTCGGATATATAACGGTAAAACAATATACCGAGAACATATTGTTTGAAATCCCATCCATCAACACTACCTCTCAAATCATTGGCGATACTCCATATTGTGCGATGAAGCTCTGTGCGCTCCTGTTCTTTTCGATTAGCTGCCATGTAGTTTGTCCTCCTTGTTATCTCAACTATATATCCATAATGTTACTCAGTTTGAGTATTTTATTCAAAAAAACTTATTATGTATTTTTATTTTAACAACAGTCTTCTTCGGTTTCAATAAAAAGAATTATTTATAACTATTGTAGTATCATAGGTTTTTAAATTCCTATAAACATGGACTGATGTATCAATAGGACTGTAAATGTCTATTTCCCTGCTGTTTTCTAAATCATCGAAATCGAGTTCACTAGGTTTAAGGAATGATTTATCCGAAGTTATCATAAATTCTGCTGTAAGGCAATACCTTCTCTCATCAAGGCTTTTACTATAATCCTCTTTGTAAAAATCTGTTTTTACCCTGTAATGACCTTTTTTAATATTATTATCATATGTAGTAACGATGTAAGTATGCTTTCTAATTTGTTTAGGCTGAAGTTCATATCCAATCATCGTAAAAAGAATCTGCGTTTTTCCATCGTAAACAGTTACCCATTCTTTTTTCCACTCATCATATCTTTCCAATTGCCATGCTTCGCCGAACATTAAAGTATACTGAGTATTATTTTCCCAATAAACCAGCAGCCTTTTTGTTCCAACGCCGTAATACTCAAGTTCTGTCCTCATAGTTACACCATCAAGAAATGGCAACCCATCTGGAATCATTTTCAAATTACGTGCACCATTGCAACCTATCAATGTTATGAAAATAATTAGCAGGATAATCCAGCCTATGACTTTTTTAACCATCGCTTAACACCTCGTAGTGGTAAGATTTTTTTTAAACCTATAGGAAAATTATAGCATAAGTATATTCTAAATGAAATCAAAATGGTCCAGACTTTATTTGTCCAAATTTCACTCTTTTGGAAAAAAGTATTCCTCTTTTTCAAAAAAACATTTCCAAATTTTCTCGTATATTTCTCCAAAGTTTTTACTGAGATTTTCGTTATTTTTGAATTTTGCATATAGTTCCCCCCTCCCCCATGACTAAACTTTTAGTATGTGGTTCGGCTCGGAGAAACAATTTTCCCCATATTCTATTGTCTTTACTTAAAGTCTCAGCAATTCTTCACGGTTTTTAGCGAATACCAAATCCAATAAACTCTTATTTATTATCTCCTTCTCTAGGTAATATTTCATCTCCTCATAGTTTACAGCTACTTTGCAGTACTTGTCTGAGTTTTTTGTATTGAACTTTTCCTCAAAATTCTCAATTGCATATTTTTTAAAGTCTCCTACATACTTTAAGCATGGCTCGATTAAATATTTATTTACAACTATTGTGACCCTTGTCTTCCATGGTACCAATTCCTTCGCTGTCTCTATTCTTCGGAGGAGTCTAGGCAGCGTCAAATTGTCCTGCTTAGTCAAATACTTTATTCTGTGCAATTCATTTATATGCTCTATTCCAAAATTCTCCAGGATCATTAGCTGCATGTCATGATTCACTCTAGCTAAGCACTTTGCAGGTTCTAATTTTATCCTGTTTTCTAAGAGTAGCACCATCACTTCTTCCCTAAGTTTCCTCAAGGAAATATAAGTAAACAAAGTACTCCTTGCAACTAGGAATTCTTCAGAAAGTGCTTCAACTATTTGAGTATCGGAGCGGTACATCTTGCTCCTTTTTAAAATCTCGAATCTCTCGATTGCAGCCATTATCAACGTGTTTTTGCTTATCTTTCTATATTGGAGGTTACTATCTATGATCAAATTCCTCAAATAATACTCATCAACCTCAGAATAGTCCAATATGAAGGCGGGGGCAAATAGGTATCGCTCATTTTGTGTATTGGCAAAGAGATTCCTCATAGCTATTACTCTACTTTTACCTGAAATGATAGTCAACGTGTCATTTACCTCTCTAAGCAATACGAGAGGTGATACGAGACCAATATTTTCAATCGATCCGATTAATTTTAAAAGCTCTTCTCTAGTTGGCTTGTCGAAATAATTCCAATTCTCAGCGCAATAATTTAATTCCATGATATTCACTTTTTCAAATCTCTTAAACAGATCAACGCCTTCGGTGAAGTTTTTAATCCTAGTGCTTAAAATCTTAGCTTTTCTTTGTCTAGTCTTTTCTTCTATTACAGGATCACTTGGAGGAAGTTCAAAAGATTCAGTTGTAACTCTTACAGGGTCGTTTTTAACCCTTGCTTTTGGTAAGAGGTCATCTCCATAGTTAGATTCTATATTAAACCCCATGTTGACATTAGCTTTTGAAGAAGCAGTTTTATATTCTATAGTCATATTATAATTCTCCCAATATTAGTTACTATTATTATATTCTGGAGGTCAAAATAGATGACAAAAGTTATGGCTCTTTGTAAAAACATATTCTTGACAAAAAAAAAGACTCATAGTCTTTTTAAAAAGATAAAAATTTCTCATAAAGTGCATTTCACACATCCTTTCGTGGCAACAGGCACTCCTTTAAAAGCGACATACCTCTTAAACCAAGCCCAATTATGCCTAAATTAATTGCTTTCCTCATATTCACCCCTAAAGAGCATCTGCCGCATTGTATCCTCACTAGTCATATCTCTGACATCGCAAAGGCATGTCAGCTCTATCTTAGTCCCAGCTACCTGAAACTTACCATCATCAATACGTATGAGCTCTGCATCAGCAGGAATGAGAACAGTATCAGCGGATTTATAGCGGCTCTCGGCATAGTTTTCAAATCGGTTTCCATCCATGCTGTTGATTTCTACGGAAGCTTTACGCCCTAAAAGCATTGGTCCATAGAAAAACTTGTGATAACCTCGAACACAATTATCAAACCTTGTTTCCTCACAGCGAGTGCTCATATCTAGATCCAAAGTAATTATATCTCCTTGTTTAAAAATCCTTTCAATTGATACAAAACCATTATGAAGCTCTAGTTGTTCTTTTTCTCCATTAAACTTTAAGGAAATATTTCCTGCAAAGTCAGGTATAAATAAACTAAATCTGCATGGAGCTTTGAGTTTAGCGTCTTTAATAGATATTTCAACATGATTGCGGAGAGGATAATGGGAGAAGGCTTCAAAAGTGATATCTCCGTTCTCCAGCGTAAGCATTGCCTCAAATGAATGATAAAATGGCAGTAATATGGTATTTCCCTCAGTAAAGCAGCAGTACTCAATAGCTCGTGCAAATCCTTCCCCACCCCTCATGGTGCAACACCAATATGTCTCATAATTTATAGGAGATAAAAAAAGATTATCGTCGGCTTCCAGTGCTCCACAGCATCGGTCACTTCCAAAAGAGCCATTGATCCTGTTACCATGGCAAAGAGCGTTGTAGTAAATTAAATGGCTATCATTTAAGAAAGATGGATCACAAGTAGACTTCCAAAGCGTCACAGCTACGATAAATGAATCGATTATGGCACAAGGTTCTGTCCAGCGAGGTGCTCCAAACCAGTTGAAATTTCCAAAGCACTCCGTCCACGCCTCTTTGCGATATAACTTATAGCGTTCCAGAGCAATCTCCAAATAACGTTTTTCACCTGTAATCTCATATAACCTCAAAATACCGCGCACAGCACTTAGTGTGGCATGGGTTTGGATGTTCAACGCTTTTAAATCCGCTTCCATATATCTATCTATCATCTCATCGATAAGCTCACGTAATTCAGGAAGACGCAATAACTCATATGCCTCCGTAGCTCCATCTATCATCATGAATGCACATCCAGCATCGCTGGTTTCAGCATGATGTTTGGTCTTTGTCTGCAAATGAGATAAAATCCAAGGAGTCTTAGCTTCGAAACGCTTCCCGGGTTCAATTGGATAGAGTGCAAAACTGCCTTTCACAGGTAACAAGAAATTTTCCACCATTCTCTTTAAAATCGCCAGCGTCTCTGGTTTCTTTTTATATTTATAATATGCAGAAAGTGCCCTAAGTGTCCAGCTATGTCCGCTAAAATGCTGTTCATCAAAGGTATTATCAGGCAAAATTATCCCAAAATAACCTCTTTCATTTAGATGGGAATGAAGCCTAGACATTATCTCATCAAGATAAGCAGACGTGCGGTGAGTAGCCTGTTCAAGCATTGTAAGTGCAAGTATTACTCTCCCTTCCCAATCCCCAGGCCATCCATGGGAATCGGCTTTAAAAATTTCCTCTGGTCTATACCAATCACCTTCCAATCTCGCAAAATTTAATCCACTGCGCACTGCTAAATCGCCTTTAACTCTTATCATAATTAAATCACTCCTTTAACCTTTCAAAGCGCCTGCTACAACACTGTCGATAATATGTCTCTGCAAAAACAAATACAATAGCACCAGAGGCAATGTAGCTAACACAAGCATTGGGAAAAACGACGTCCAATCTGTGCGAAATGGTCCTACATTTTTATAGACCTCTTGTAAAAGTACGCCTTTTTCTGGTGACTGCAGGAATAAAAGCGGTGTCATGAAGTCATTCCACACTGCAAGTGAATCCAGAATAGCAACTGTTGCAACGATTGGCTTTAAAAGCGGAAAAGTTATGACCCAAAATATCCGAAGCGTCCCGTACCCATCTATTGATGCAGCCTCCTCTAATTCTAGCGGAATGGTGTCTATAAAGCCTCTAAATAAAAAGATGGATAGAGGAAGATTTATGCAAAAAGTGTCTATTAGGATCACTCCTGCATGAGTATTCATCAAATGAAGCCCAGCTACAATTTTATAGAGAGGAATAATGGCAGTCTGATATGGTACAATAAGACCCACCAAAAATATGCTAAAAAGTATTCGATAACGCTTTTTTCTGCTCCGTGCGATGACATATGCAGCCATGCTGGAGCATACGATTAATAGTAGCACCGAAAACACGAGTATGATCAGGTTATTTGTAAGAGCCCTAGCATACTTCATAACGCCAAGAGCCTTTACGTAATTTTCAAAGGTGAATTTTATTGGTAAGCCCAGCGGACTAGCTGCTGCTTCAGCTGGGCTTTTAAAAGTTGTAACAATAAGATAATAAATAGGCAAAAACATTATTACACAAGTGACAATGTAGACAATACTCGAAACTGCTCGCAGGATTATATTGTAAACTCTTGTCTTCATGAAATCGCCTCTTTCCATTTGTTGAAAGCTATTGTGAGGACTCTGCTCATGGCAAAGACGATTATGAAAAATACAACTGCAAATGCACAGGCATAAGCAGTACGTCCACTGTTAAATCCTGTCTGAATCAGAGATGTTATCATTGTTTCGCTTGCATATCCCGGTCCTCCTTTTGTCATGACGAAAATTGCATCAAACACCTTCAAGCCA
>Ga0209629_10003300_pt1 | contig 11494 bp, 8 predicted proteins | sample TergutCu122P5_FD_187286 | JGI IMG/M metagenome (GOLD analysis project Ga0209629, IMG submission 187286) | Cubitermes ugandensis P5 segment gut microbial communities from Kakamega Forest, Kenya - Cu122 P5 (SPAdes) (version 2) | ecosystem: Host-associated > Arthropoda: Insects > Digestive system >...
TAATAGACGCCCTTTTGGTATATTGTTAAGTTTGCTGTAGGTACGTACAGATCAAAAGTTTGCCTTGTATTGATTTTATGTACTTGTGAGTTAGACAGAAATTGGTCTTTATGTTTAAATAACAAATAAAAGTATTGAATATATATATTGGGACTGAATTGGAAGGATATTTAAGTCCTTAAATAGCTGCTGACAAGAGGCATTCCTACTTGAATTCATAATTATTCTGATTATTCTTTTCTGAATTTTAAATATGTCGTCACTATAAGGTGGATGACAGTTGTGACCTTCTTGCACTCTGTAACCAGCCATCTTTAGTTCTATTACTGATACAGATGTTTCACAATACTTGGCTTCCAGTCCGGTTATGCAGTAGGAAGGTGAAATTCAATCACTTCAAATTAACAAAAACCTTTCTACTTTAAGGTCGTTCAACCCCATTGTGCTATAATACAAACAAATTTCTTAGTCAGTTAACGCAACTCGTATATTCGGAAAGCATAAAGAAACCACATGTTGTGGCTAAACTTATTAATCACCATCAGACCTAATTAATACTATAATTGGGCAAATTTGCAGCTGTATTTAAGGAATGTGAGATCAACCTTCACAAGATAAAAATGCATACAATGAAAAAGGTGTAGAATGCCTGAAATGTATAAAGATTTTAGGTGTATAAAAACATTAAGAGTGGAAATGAATATTAATAGTCTGGTGAAGGCAGCTAGTTATAAGATTCTTGGAAGCAGCATGTACAAGTATATAGTGGAATGTGTTCATTGAAGTATGGAAGAAGTATAAAATAGAACTACCTACAGTTCCTTGTTCTTGCTTTATGGAGTTTTTGATTCTGTTAAGTATTCTGTAGAACATTAAAAAAAAAAAGTATAAAGTAGGAATGTATTGTAGGATTATGTAAGTTATATGAAATGAATATAATAGCAGATATAATTAACCATGTGTTGGTAACTTTGTTTATTTAGTCTTTGTTGTGCAAGTACATCACTTTCTTATAGATTCCAGTACAGGTCTTAATTGCTTCATGCTAGAATGCCTACACAGGAGTCAGGTGAAAGTGGATAAGGGATGATACAACTTAAGTCATACGGCCTTCCCCTCCAAGTATAGATTCAAAAATTCTGTTCATGGTAATCGTGTGTTTATCATTTGGCTGGTTTCCATTAGGTGTTTCCTTGTTAATGTAAAATTTCTCAACTGTGCCCACTGACCAAGCATTTCTTATTCACTGTTGTGCCAAAAACTTCTGATTATATGGCGTGTAATAAGTATACCTGCTGTGTGCATTAGAATGTATAGAGCAGTGTGGAGATAAAGTAGTTTTAAACTTTTGTGTAATTTGTTTGGAATAATACTCATTGTGGATAGTGCTAGTGGTATCACATAGGCCATTTACATTTGCCATATTCTTATAATCTCTTCTTTCAAGTGTGTATACTTTGGAGATTCTCGGTGATGGTGCTATGAACGTCGTGAATGTTGGGAGTTGCTACGTCCCTTTAAGTACGCTTCTTTGATGGTTTTGTCAAGTTTAACTATGGCCAGTTTATTATTATAGATAGTTTGATCAGTTCTTATGGACCTGTCACAGTATGGTTTATAGTTGGTGCTCTGTCACATGGATTGTGGCTCACATTTATAATACTGCCATGAGGGTTTCTTTGACAGTCCACATTTGATAACCAATTCTTGATGGACAGCCCACACCGCTGATGTTGACATTATCCCACTAAACATTGAACAGTTTTAATCAACATGCCATTCTGAAAGTGGGAAGGCTAGAGGGTGGCTCAGATGGAGATGAATCAGTGCTGCCATCTGTATAAGTTTCCTCTTGTTGGTTGAAGTCACATTCCTGCCAAGTGGCCCACTACCGTCTGATCTATAGGCAACTTGCTTGCAGTGTATTCATACCTTAAGAGTGAGACATGCATCCACTGAGAATAAACAAACCTGAAGGAAAACTGCAATGTAGTTGGGCATTCTACCCTGGAGGCCACGAGGTAGATGTGTGGGGTGATTGCAACATTAATATTTTATGCCAGAAATATGTAAGGTCTGAGGTTTTCATAGCAGTGTATCTGAGGATTCTGTTTTCTTGGATATGACATTGTGGCACAGGGTAATCAGTTACAGGCATTTGAAGGCAATGTTATGACCTCATTGTTGAGGGTCAGAATGGTTAAGAATCTTGATACTTGAAATTGAGGCCACTATATTGCCTGAAATGTCAGGTAATGTCCAGTAATGTGGCACTGTATCCCATAAGAATTAAATCCTAAGAAATATGTCAGGTTTTAAACAAAATGCATTGAGTGGAATATAATGTGTTTGAATTTTGTCCATGTATGTTGTATACAGCAGTGACATGTACTTTAGAAGCTGTTATAGCTTGTCTGTCCTATTTATGTTGTTGCAGCATGTGGAGGTTTGCTGGAAGGGCCCACTGGGGTGTTTGAGAGCCCAGGTTACCCCTCAGCGCAAGGTTACCGCCGCTACTGTAAGTGGGAAATAGTTGTACCCTCGGGGCGCATAGTCAAAGTAGAGCTGCTGGACTTTGATCTTGAGCCATCAGTGGAGGCATATAAACACCAACTGAGAGTGAGCTCTGTTTCATAGTATTCATAGTATTCTTTAATTTAGTCCAGACATTTCATTCATTTGTCATTCTCTTGGTATATGAAGAAATTTTTGTCTTGGGAAGCAATGTACAGAATTTGATTTCTTCTTGAGGTGCTTTCCCAAAATTTCAAAAAGAGACTATTAGCACATCATGTCTGTCCATCCATCCAGTTGGCACAGCTTGGCTCCTACTGCACAAATTTTCACAAAATTTGAGTTTTGAGCATTCTTTGAAAATCTATTCAGAAAATTCAATTGTCACTAAAATCTGACAAGAAGGAAGGTTACTTAACATGAAGACTTATGTACATTTATGGTAGTATCTTGCTGAAATCTTAGAAAGAGTAATGTTTCAGGCGGAAGTTTGGGAGAAAATAAAAACACACATTTTATTTGGAAGAATATGGTAGAGCCAGTCAGGCCTCAGATGACAATATAATAACACACTTTGCATGCTGGATAACTAAGACTACAGACACATCCTCAGAATATGTAATATGGCAGCAATGCTTATGCGAACATACCGCAGTGTTAAATTACACTTACATTGCCTGTCTTGTTCTCTTTTTTGTTTGAAATATTTTCAAGTTGATCACATGATGCAAGGACAAGGGATTTAATTAACTGCTCAACCAGCCAAGAAAGTTCTGCCTTTTATGATACCAGATGTTTGTTGCAGTTCTGTAATCATAATCATAATCATAATCATAATCATAATCATTTATTTAGTACTCCAGAGATCCACCAGAGTGGATATAGAACTTGTCATTAGATAACAACTGGCATAGTACAGAATGAGTCTCGAATATAAAATACATATAATAGTAATTTGTGATTATAAAATGTGATGGCATGTGTATGTGCAGGCAGCTAGCTTGTTTATGGCTTGGCATATGAGAGGAGTCGGGATCATACCATGAGAGGTTGGTGTACTTACAGATGTTGTTGCTGCTGTTGTTGTCTAATGGCAGATCTTGGGTTTATTCCATTAATCTTCTGGCATCCCAATACAGTTTCGATAATTCTTTAGAGGTGTGGTCCAGTTTTGGGCACACAAGGAGGTGATCTTTGCCCGTTGTTGTGTTCTTCAGTTTGCATATTGTGTAGTAGTTATGATTGAAGATTTTGATGCAATGGAGGTGTGCTGCGAGACAGTCGTGACCTGTGTTGAGCCAGAAATTTGCAACTGCTTGTTTTCTGGGTTTATTTTTTGTTGTTTTCCCATGTGTATTTGATGTTTTGCCACTGTGTCTTGCTGGATGAGGCATTGGCTTCCTGGGAGAATTTTTCTTGTGTTTTTTGCTTTATAAGTCTCTTAATTGTTTCAAAGTTGGGTGGTGTTTGTTTGTTTTGAAGCGTGGTGCCTTTTTTTGCCAATAGGTCAGCTGTTTCATTTCCATGTATTCCTACATGTGAGGGGACCCACTGAAAGGCTATTGTTTTGCCCTGTCTGTTGGGAAGTTTTATTGTTCTTCTTGCTTCTTTTACTGTTTGAGTTGTGGCCTGTTTGTTTGAAGCTACTGTTTGGATGGCGTTCTTACAGATGTGTTGTCTATCATTCTAAAAAAAAATGTGTTTGTGTTATTTCCTCAATGCATCATTTGTGTTCCATTCTCGCATGCACTGCCATACGTTACATGCTAATTCATGTCCTCAGATATGGATAAATCTATGGTTTCCTTTTTGTGACAGTGCCATGGTATAGTAAAGTATTCTGTGAAGAATGATATTCTTTTTTGGCCAATAGCACACAACACAGAATGAACTATTCTCTAACTGCTTGTAACGAACTAACCTAACGCTCTTGTAGTACCTCATTTGGATGAGTCCAAGTAGAGTGACTCAAATAAGGTTTTTTGCACTGTGTCATAATATTGCAGCCAGACTGTGCCACAGGTACCATATTCTCTCACTTGATCCTGTCCTGAGCTAAGTGAATTTAGTTCACATGTCCACACCCTAATTCTTTAAGAGCCTAAGAACCCCAATATGGCACACAGATGTATTTGCAGGGAAATGGTTATCTGGAGTAAGGAATGCTGAAAGAAATTGTAGAGTTATGTTTCATGGTCATGCCAAAGATAACCAGGCCTGGAAGGCCACTGTTTGCAACTCACAATTTGAACATCAAATAAGATGATGACCTTATTCAAGAAAATTGACAAGTTTTGCAATTGAAAAGTTAAACATTGGTTTAGGTAGTGTCAGTGACATTATTGCAGGTTTCAGTTGCATAAAAGTGTGTGCTGAATGAATGCCATTTCAGCTTATGCCCACATTGAAGAGAGCAAGACTGGAAGAGGACCATCTATACACTTTTCGTAGAAACATATGCTCAGTCATTAGTAAATGATTGTATATCTTTTTTCTGCATATTGCTATTTTCTTAACTGGATCTGCAGAGCATAAGCTGTACATTTTAACTTCATAGCTGTATGTAGGTTCTGAGTGTTCTGTGTAGTAGTATTGTAATGCTTATTCACCTGTTTCAGTTCTATGATGGTCCATCATATACCCTATATATCACGGCTTTTTATGCTTCAAGTGTACCTGAGGTCGTGAGATCCACAAGTAACCGTATGACTGTCTTTTATGTGGCACACCACAATGTGGGACATCGTGGGTTCAGAGCACGTTATACATCAGATGAAACCTCACGTAAGTAATCATGAAGTTGTCTTGCGTGTCACAATATAATTCTCTCCAGTGCTTCATCCTTAGTGCAGAAACCTGTTATCAGCTGTATGTGAGCTGGATTTTTATTTTATATATATATATATATATATATATATGCAGCATTCCATTTCCAGACAGAAATGTTATGCTTTTTTATCTTTGAGGCTCATTTTGTGTCTTTTTCCCTTCTTTTCTTTCGTAGCCTTCATCCCCCCCCCCCCACAGACACACAAGAGAGTGTGCTTGAGAGTAATGACAGTATGTCATTGAAACAAACAATGGGTACATCTCTTTGAAATTCATTCTGTAATTTTACACAGTTACACTTCGCTTCTTTATGCATATTCTGTCAATCTACAGACGGTACCACATGGGACCATGGGATATACAATTTGTCCATAGCAGTATATAACACAATTTGTCCATAGCAGTATATAACACAAATCTGTTGAGTTTACAACATAGGCATATCATACAGGCAAAATTTGAACTATAACAAGTATTAACTGATTCAAGAAAGCCATGCATAAATGTAATAACATACTGTCAGTGATAACAAATTAAAGTAGTAAAGTAAAAATTCAGAATATGATAATACAATTAGTTATTTAAAGTGCATAAAAGTAAAATTTGATATGAATTACAGAGTCAGACCCAGATTTATATATTACTGTATCTGATATACTCATCTAGTGTATAGAAAGAGTTGGAATAAAGATATATATTTTTTTTAAGTAATTTGAATTTTTTATCACTATGAAATATGTCCCTTATATAGGCTTATATTGTAAATCTTGAGGCCCATGTGATAATTACCTCTCTGATAAAGAGTTAAATTCGATATTGCCAGATGAAAATTAGAACTTTGTCTTGTGTTTTGGCAATGGATATCAGAGTTTAACTTGTATTGATCCCCGTTCATGATAACAAAACATAATAATGAAAAAATGTATTGAGACTGCAAAGTAAGAACATTCAGTTTTCTAAACTTCTGAATCAGTTCACATCTGTGATCCACAGAGTTCTAACAATGTTCATATAATTTCATGGAACTGTCACTGTTTTGACCTCATTTTTTTGCAAAGCATGATGTCCTGCCAGATGTCCTTCATGTTTGGGAAGTGATGATCCCAATTTTGGGTTGTAATATGGGTGACCCAAGACAGTGAAATCATAGCAGTCAATATTTACAGGTTTTCTTGCATGCATGTGGGATCTGACATTGTAATGATGGAGGAAAATCTGTTGCATATCAGAAGAAACTCCTTTAATACATGCTTTCAGTTTTTGCAGTCTTTTGTTACAGTACTTAGAGGTAGAATTAGTGCCATTGGACTTGACTTCCAGAAGCATTACACCATTAATGTTACAGAAAATAGTGAGCATAAATTTGGCACTGAATGGTGTGATCTTCAAAATTCTTTGGTTTTGGCAAATATTTGTGACAGTTGGGCTCATAGCTGTCACCTCCAGTGATACTATTGCAAAAGAATTGTCTCTTTCACATTAATATCGAAGCAACAATTGTTGACATACGTCCGTCCATTTCTGTTTCTCTCCTTTACTGAGCATTCAAGGCAGCCGTCCTGCATACAACTTTTGTTATCTAAGATTAGCTGTTATCACCTGTACTTGCACATGTTACATGACAGTTGTATGTCCCTCTGCTGAGAAGTATGATGATCCTCCTGGTTCATTCCATGAACAAAGTCTTGGTGATCCTTGTCAGGTGTCATTCAAGATCTGTTTCTCAGTCAATCAGGAATGGCCAAGATTGGCATTAGTTCCCATTTGAGATCCAGTTTTCTTTTGGTCAGTGAAGCAAACATGTCTAAGATTTTTATCAGTTGTCATTCAATGTCTACTGCAACCACTATTTATCAGTCATGTTTAGACATGTCTGAGGGTTGCATCATGGACATGAACAGCCCAGCATGAAACAAGTAGCTGATGCCTACACAGTAGTTTACATTTACAGTTTTTATTTTCCTATGAGTGGCAATTGGTGGAAATTTTTTGCAATCCAAAACTCAGACTGCTGTTCTGCATGGACATTGTCTCCTTTTGCTGTGGCATTCTCACAGCAGCACTTTAGTTCACATCACTATACAGCTTCGTTTCTTTAAAGAAAAGTAATTTACTTTTCAGCACATAATAACATACATACATGTGTGTGCATGTGTGCATATGTCTTTAGATGCATATATTCTTTTGTGACCTAGCCTTACAGCCATTCATCCCTCCTTTCTTCCATCCATCAGTCCATGCATGCATGCATGTATATTCATTGATTGATTCATTGATTCATTCATCCATTCATTCATGCATTTATTCCCTTTAAGATGTGTTGCCCATCACATCTGTTTTAGTAAAACATATCATTAAGGTCTACAATTTTGTGGGACTTTACGCAACATAGAATGGTATTTCAGTACTGACATTTCAGGACAACCTATCGGTCCCATCTTCAAAGGTCAAGCAGTCCAAAATGAACGCTGGGAACATTTAGGTACACAGTTTATATGGGGAATGGTGTGGGCAGTGATTGGTTTTCGGTTAACTTGATGCCAGTCGGTAGGTTGATGCTGCATGAGGGAGGCTGGAGGGAGGAGAGAAGTCTAGCTGAGTGCTGCTGTAAGGTAAAATGGCCCCAGAAAATGAAGCCACTACCAAGTGCAGGAAGGGGGGACTAAAGGAAAAACATATACATGAAATAAAGAAAATAAAATAAATAAAATAGGAGAAACATAAAAATCCAAATACAAGAGTAAAGAGGAAAGGGAGAAGAAGAGGAGATGGAGGACCTTAAACTTGACAACACCACCTGGGAGTTGCTGGAAATCCACCTATGCTTGGCTGGTGTGCTATCTGAGCCAGATAGGACCCTCATTGACTGACTCATGTTGGAGAGGTCATATGTATCTACAAGGGCAGCAAAGCCAGACAATGCAGAAAATTTCTATGCATCCATAGTCAAGTCCCTCTCTACCAAGATGACTGAAGAAACCAGGCAGGAATCTGTGAGGATAATCAGGGACTGTTCTAGACCAAGGGACAACTTGACTGCACTGAGAGTAAGATGCTCAGGGCTCTACAGACAAATAATGACTCACCATCCTCCCAGCAGATAAGGACAATGCCACAGTGGTAGTCAACACTGTTGACTACAGTCAGAAGATTGGTGCCCTTCTATAGGACCCAGCTTACAGAAGTTGGTGAAGAGCCCCACAGAGATGGTAAAATGCAAAACCACACTTCTTCTTAAGAAGTCAACACTTGCAGAGGAGGTTTGCAAATGACTATTTCCCATGGGTACAAAATCTCTGAGGCTTTATGGACTCCTCAAGATTCATAAAGAGGAATTTCCTCTAAGGTGTACTGTGAGCAACACATCTCTTGATATATCTCTTTATCTCAAAGACCCTGAGAAAAAGCGTCCCTCCATGTTCCCTAAAAGCGGGGCCCCTATGAAAACAGACACCCATTCCAGTAAAGGAGCCCTCCCTCCAGGTACCCCTCATGGAGTTCCCTCGGAGAGAGAGGCCCTGTTCGTAGAGCCCTCCTTCATTCATCATTCAAAGTCCCCGGAATACAAGCCCCCCCCCCCACCGGATTCCAGGTTCCCCTCGGTCATAAAGGGGCCCCTATGGAGAGAGATGCCCGTGTCCAGAGCCTTTCTTAACATATCTTGCAGGGTCTCCAGCAAATGAGCCCTCTCCAGAGGCCCAATGCACTGAGCCTCTTCAGAGAGAGACACCCCATTCCTAGAGCCCCATCAACCATCTGTCTACGTCCCTGGTAGATGAGCCCCCTTCTATGTTCCTCAGCGGCACCCCTATGGAAAGAGATGCCCATCTCCAGACCCTTTTCTGCCTATCCTCCAGGGTCCACAGCAAGGGAGCCCTCCCTCCAGGTTCCCTTCACAGAGCTCCCATACAGACAGAGAGATGCTCCACCTTCAGAGCCCCTTTCAGCCAACTCTCAAAGTCCCCGGTAGACGAACCCATTCCAGGTTGCCCAACTGAGCCCCCATGAAGAGAGACGCCCATCTCCAGAACCTTCCTTTCATAACCCAGGGTCCCCAGTAAAGGAGCCCTCCCTCGAGGCCCCCCGCCCAAGGAGCCCCACACAGACAGAAGGCCTACATACAGTGGGGTGCGGCCTGGTTCCCCAAGGGGATTGTTAATGACACTGCTATCTCTACCCCAGTGCCAGGCAGCCCATCAGGGTATACCCTCCACAACTGTTACCGCCTCCCATGTGACCCAGGGTAGAGTAGAGTACGAATCTATGATACCCTGAAGTGTGGATGAGGGGTTGGATTTATGGGAGGCATACTTAGCCAACTCATGGCATGCTGTATGCACCATGTGGAAAACTCCATTGAGTTCGTTCATGCTTTTTGTCCTTTATCATTTGGACCAGAGGATCTGATGGTCGGTTTTGACTTGGGGTCCCTGTTCACCTGAGTGCCTATTATGTAGTCCTTTGGCCTCCTCAATCAACACTTCAGCGAAGACATCGTGGCCTTATTTATGCATGTCCTCATGTTAACTTACTTCTGCTTTGGCGGAAACATCTACGAGCAGACTGATGGGGTCAATATAGATTTCCCACTGTCTCCCTGTCATTGCTAACCTCTATATGGAAGACTTTGAGGAGAGGGCCTTAGCACAAGTGACCCATAAACTGCTTTATTGGTTCTGTTATGTGGATGACACTTCTATCATCTGGCCACATGGACCAGAGCTGTTGGAGAGGTACATTGACCATCTGAATGGCCTTCACAGGAACATCCATTTTATCATGGAGACTGAGATGGGCGGCCACTTTCCTTGTCTTGACATCGATGTCTGTAGGAGACCAGATGGCACCCTGTGCCATAAGGTCTGCTGGAAATGTACCCACACAAACTTCTACCTGAACCCTGGATCACATCCCATCCTTCCAGCCAACAAGCTATTCTTGCAACCATGGTGCACAAGGCCAGGACTCTGTGTGACAAGGAAAACCTCCATGATATGTTGGAATTTCTTAAGACCACTTTAAAAGAAAACAGTTACAGTCTTAAGCAGATTTGATGTGCCCTTTACCCGATGTTGGTAAACTCTAAGTACAAGGGAGAAGCCAGCGTCAATTGCTCTCCTGCCACATGTCCAGGCAACATATGGCCACCTCAGCAGAACGTTGGTTAAACACATCAAGAGTGTTGATCTGTTGCCAAGAATGATCTCCAGCTTCTTCCATCCTGTGAAGGATAACCTGGAGCTGAGGACTGTGGGCATGTACAGCATTCTCTGTGAATGTGGCCAGGTGTATATTGGACAGTCCAGTCATCCATGGAGATGAGAATAAAGGAGCACCACTGACACATATGGCTTGAACATCAAGACAAACTAGCGGTGGCTGAACAGGGGTTCAACCATGATCACCTCACAAATTCCATGACAGCCAAATCCCTCTACCAAATTCGGCTACATGGACTGACTTTCCAGGAAGGCAATTGAGGTGGAGCTCCACCCAAACATTATGAACAGGAAAAATGACCTGACTCTAAGTGGATCGTGGAAACGCCTCATTTGCCTTCTTAGCAAAAGTAGACAGCTCACTCAGGAGTGGTGACTAGCTCATGGTCCTTGTGAGGATCACACTCTCCTGGCTTCTTTCCCACACTGTAACAGTGGTTCCATTCTCCAGTGCCATGTTTCTTCAGACCCCCTGTTGGCTCTACTCACCCTGGACCTGGGTAGCTGTCATCCCTCTTTTTCTTTTTTTCATTTCCCCATCTCTCCATCTTCTCCTTTTCCTTTTTGTTCCTATTTTTTGCTGTTTATGTTTGTCCCGTTTTTATTTTATTTTTTCTTTCTTTTATATCACATATATACAGGGTGTCACAGGAGGAAAGGACCAAACTTCGGGAGGGTCTTCCTTATGTTAAACTATACCGATATAACCCAAAACACCTATATCCAAAGTTGAACGGTTACGGAGATAATGGCAAGAGAAGTTTGAAACTTTGACAGCTGTTACACACTTACTGATTGCCAAATTTATATTGAAACTGGCAGGAATATGTGGTTTCTGTAATGTTAATATCTGTACTTAACATCAAAGTAACTTGTGAGTGACATAAAGCCATTAAATTGAACTACAAAAACACTCGCACTCATATCTCGGT
>Ga0209629_10003301_pt1 | contig 11494 bp, 11 predicted proteins | sample TergutCu122P5_FD_187286 | JGI IMG/M metagenome (GOLD analysis project Ga0209629, IMG submission 187286) | Cubitermes ugandensis P5 segment gut microbial communities from Kakamega Forest, Kenya - Cu122 P5 (SPAdes) (version 2) | ecosystem: Host-associated > Arthropoda: Insects > Digestive system...
ACGGACCAAACAACACCGCAATTTTAAGCTATCTCTCTTGTCAAGAACACACACATTTATTTCGCCGCCCTTTCAACACAGAGCTAGGTCATGTCACACTTCACGTGTTCAAGTTCAGTCACAGTTTTTACCTACTGTTTCTCTGGTGACAAATCTTATTGCTCTGTGTCTTTCCAAGCCCCTCATTTTAAAGTGAATATTCATACTTTTGTTACACAGCACATAACAGCAATTATTTTTATTACATATAGCTCCATGAAGTTTCTTTTTTAGTACAGAATTGTATAAATAACTATCGCTTGATGTGTAAGACGCTAATATTTTACTGTCAGACACAGAAATAACAAAGAACAGAACAAAAGTAAACACGAATTACGAAAAAAAAACTAGAAAACAGGAATATTCAGAAAAATAAACGAAAGTTATGGCACAACTTCTTTCTACATTTACAGTTACTGTTTTGTATCATTTGAGTTCCAAGCTGTACCACTGAAGTAAATGATAACGGCTTTTAAGCGAAGCCACATTTCTGAAGCCCACAGAAATTTAGCTCTTTATTTCCAAAGTCACATAATACTGACTAAGCTGAATGCACCCAAAAGAGAGCTGTGCCACAGGTCAAGACAAAAGACAAATTGTAAAACAAGGCGACACTCTGTTGTAAAATTCCAGATTGCTGAAGAAGTGCGTGGAGGACACCGGGGGATTCCGGCTCCAAGATGCTGTTATTATATGGAATGAGATGCGTTCTGATGTTGTCAGCTCCAGGGTGGCTTTCAACTTCATCCGTAGTAAATGGGAAGCTGTCTACAACAAGTAAGTTCGTGTAGTCAAAGACTTCACAAGACGAAGTAATGTATCCTTCACTCAGAACTTGAAGAATGGTCTCACATCCTTCACCAGCTTCAATCACAATTCCCACTTACTTATTCCTTGGCTCTACGGCTGTCTGAGGAACTTGGCCTCCCTCATTAATAACATCCACTTTTCTCTATATACTGCCTTCTGCCATCATCTTTTCACCTTCTTCTTTTGAGTGTCTTATTCTACATCTTCCAGATATCTCAGGCTTGTTCTTCCCATTCTTCTCCTTCCTTCCGATTTACTCCCAAACATCTCCTTAACTGTCCTTCCACGGTGAATTCCTACTACATGCCACAACCATAACAATACATTTTTTAATGTCTGCTACAATATACAAGTGTGCTAGGTACAGCGATTCGCTACGGGCTTGACGGTCAGGGATTCGAACCCCGTTGAGAAGAAAGTTTCCAGAACCATCTAAACCGGTACCGAGGTGCACCCAACTTCTTCTACAATAGGTGACGGGTCTTTTTCCCGGGGGCAATGCGGCCGGGGCGTGGCGCTAACCACCCGCCACCTTCTAAAGCCGGGGTCGAATATGGGTACAACTAAACCTGTACATCCCCTCAGTACCTACTTGACATGTTACGTGACAGCTTCTCTTTTTTACATTATCCAAATTAAAGTTCTACGTGACAACAAAATAAGCAATTACTTTTTCTTGTCACCACTTCCGAGTTCCATTAGTTTTGATAACCGAGAACTGGCATTGCATTCACTAAATTCTATCCTGAGATACTTGCTCTTTTTGGATAGTACGAAGTGTATACTGGTATTTAGCTTCCAACGTTTCGGGGCAACCTATCGGTTCCATCTAATGGGTCCCGAAACAACGGTAACTAAATACCAATCTACACTGCCTAACATCAAAGAAGAACAAAGATCTAATTTATACCCCCACGGAAGCCTGAAATCACGTACATCTAACCTACCTACGTTAGCACATTCTTCCAAATCTGTACAAAATTTAATTTCAGATGTGCGAATCGGGTTCTTGTGCGATAGGAAGCCGTGTAGCTTGGTAGCTGGCCTTACATCCCAGAAGAATGCAATATTGATAGTTCCTCCCCGTCGTGAAAATTCAAATGTCAATTAAAGGTCTTTGTCCAGCATTTTATCTTACAAATACAGGGAAGAGCGACATTTATTAAACTCTTCGGTTTTTTTTCTTGTTTTATGTTTAAAGTTTCTTCTACTAGACCAAAATACATCTTGGCATAAAAGTATGTACAAATACATACGAATACAAATTAATATTTGATAATATAGCAGAAGGGATAAACACCTATAATATCTAAACCCACTGTTCATTGAATGCTGTAACCTGTACCAAACCTTAAACGACCCGTGGTGAAGCAGACAGCTGATGCACTCTGACACAGAAATTAATATTTCCCTAATAGTACTTACGATCACTATACAAGCAATATTGCTGGTTCTAACGAGGCTTCTGAGATGTCTCTTCTTCACTTCCATCAGATGCGATCGTATGGTGAGCGGAATGCTGACACACTGGCAGGTTGCACCCCATTTCCTTCGTTCTGAAACAAACGAATAGTCTTTCCTTGAAGATGGTTACACGCGGGCTTTTAGGTTACAAATGCACTGCAAGTTTGTTGCTTGGAGGTTAGCGGGGAAGCAACTGCATGTCGGGAATGGGATTTTAACCAACGACAGGAAATTTAACCACGCGGTTACAATGATCATTCCTCTCCCCCACACCCAGATCAAAGCTATGGGATGCCTTAGAGTGATGGGGATCAATGCGGCCGCCTGGAAAAGTGCCTTGTTGTCGATTAAAATCCAATTCCCGCCACGAACCTGCTACGCTGCTAACCCCCGAGCAACACGCTTGCAGTGCGTCCGCAAACTAAAAATTCTGCCAGAACATGTAGGAGACTTACTACATGTTTGTACTTCGCTGTGTCTAATTACGGCGTAGCTGTAAATAAATGGTGATCCTGTCATCATTTTCTCTGACTTACAAATAACCTCTTCTAACATGAAGCCGTCTCAGCCAAAATGTGAATGTTTCTCAGATCTCCTCAACTGATTTAGATGTTCAGCCTACCTTAATTTTCTGCTTTTCATTAGCATATAAGTAACTTGTCTAAATAAAAAAGTTTCTCTTTACGTAATTATCCTGCATGGCCAGTTAACTTTACCCCTGTCCGGGGGAAATGTGTTACTGCAGACAGCACGCAAATTTAACAGATGAGTGTGTGATAAATTGTAAATGTTTGAGATGAAAATGTGCTATATGACTGACATATGTTGGAAGTTTTTATTAGTGTGACATTAGTTTAAAAGCAGAATTGCGGAAGGTTCCTCTGCTTCTATAATTATGAGAAATAAGCAACCCATCCTGTTAAGTCCATTAGTTAATCTGAAGTCCTGGAATCGGGAATGAAGATTAGAACCGCCAAATGGACTCAGCTGGTACGTTGTATTATTCTTGCCTCTTGATGGAACCTCCTAAATATTGTGTTATAAAAAAAGACGAATTAAGTCCAATATACGTGTGAGTTTAGGTAAGTACGTGTTTTCTTACTGACAGCTGTATTCCGTGCCTGGTGCTTTTAATTATACAGGGTAAACGTTTGTAATAGGCCTATAATACTGCATATTTTCATTAAACTTACATGATGTCAAGGAGTGTAGCACTCTATATATTTAAATAGATATGCCACGTACATTACTGTACATTTTCCATGCAACTATATTATATATACAATACTTATTACCAAATTGTTGCAGGATGTTTATTTGCCATTAATTATTACTCGGACATGTTTTGGTCACAGCTCTTGGCCATCTTCAGGGGGCTAGCCAGTTCATCGACGTGTCAACTTACATGTCAACCCCGACGTGTGCAGCTTATGTGTCAATCACTTAAGTTGACATGCCGAGGAACTTGAGAGCTCCCTGAAGATGGCCAAGAGCTTTGGCCGAAACATGTCGAAGCAATAATTAATGGCAAATAAAAGCACTGTGTAGCAAGTTGTTAATAAGCTTTGTGCAAGACATACTACATGTTTGAAACTGATGTGTAACACTCAATATATATTTTGACAGATTTGGTAAGGACGAGTTCCTGCTCGGCCATATTATTCATGGGGCAGTCTCTGGACTCACAACAGAGATCGACCTTAAAGATGTAAGTATTAAGCTTATATAGAAAAGTAATGTGACCTTGATATTCAGACAGCTACTAAATAAATTGGGTGGCCCGCGGTAGTTTGTCGAGGCACTGCGCTACAAGCCGAAAGGTTGCGGGTTCGATTCCGATGGTGTCATTGGAATTTTCCTTTGACATAAACCTTCAGACCACACTATGGACCTGGGGTCGACTGAACCTCTAACAGAAATGAGTACCAGGAATATTTCCTGGGGGTAAAGGGGGCCGGTACGTACAGCTGGCAAACGTAAAGACTTCATGTGCCAATTGTCTTAAAATCTGAGAGCCTCATCCTCCTGGAACCCTCAGGGCCTGTCCAGATCTGTAGAGGGATTGCTTTATCTTGTTTTGACTAAAGAAATTTTCACGCTCAGGACGCCTGTAATTGTTATATGAATTTAGGTATTTCTTAGTTTGGAGAAATACTTGTGTCTTGATTTGCGCTACTGACTCTCACCATAAAACTAAGTTGAGGGGAATTTCTTGGCTACCTTCTCAGGGAGGACTCTGCTCCATGCAGTTAATTAACTCAGGCTCGCAGACAGTGCAAAATTGCTAACAATATTTCTGCCGAACTCATTTTCGTAAAACTGGCACAGTAAGGGTAAAGTTCACCCTAAAACAGGACACAAAGGCCCAGAGGGGGAGTAGAAGTATACGTGTACTCTTTATTTAACCTCAGCGCCAGATGAAGGTGGGTGGTCGAGGCCGCGCCCCGGCCGATTTACCCCCCGGAAAAACCCGGTACTCATTGTACAGGAAGTTGAGTGGGCTCCAGGGCCGGTCGCTGTTCCGACTACGCTATCCCGACCCACAAACTGTCACAGTATATCTTTAAAACATAGTACTTGCTGTGTGTATTTTATGTCGCATTGGTGCTGAAATTGGTTGTGCGAGTATATCTACAGTTATTTGTTCTTACTAATGTAAATTAGCCTTTTCATATTGCCATCAGTCCACAAGCCCACAGAAGAAGACTAATTACGTTACACGAAACAATTTACGTGTTGAATTACTGGAGTTGCCTCACGTGTCCTCTGCAGCCTCACCTTTCCGGCAAGCTTCGTGTCTTGGATTTAGAAGTGGGAGGACTTGCTAAGAATAAACTGACAACATTGTACGCCTCCTGTAAATCGAATTTCGCTGTTACTGGCAAAGTAATATTGAATTGAGTTCAAGTACGGAAAAAGAGATGAGATACACTCAAAGGTGACGCATTTTCATAACAACGTGAGGCGGCGCGAGGCATTTTATTCGCCGTGTCGTACCTTTTCTGCCCGTATCGCTTTAGTCACGCGGCAGGCAAACGCCGTGCAGGAATTTTTATTAAATTCAATATTAACTGCAGTCAGGATCCATGCATGCCGATAGAGGAAACAACATTCAGGTGCATGCTTTCAGCGCGCTCCTTTTTTAAATATGTTGCAATGATATCAACAGGCTGCGACACAATGATAAGGATGTGCTTATATGCGCGAGTATTTATGTTTTTGTAAGCTTATGTATTTGTGTCAAAATGTGTAGACATGCGTGCACCATGTGTGTCACTGCGTTACGTATATTAATTTCGTTACGAAGTAATCGCAATTTACAATTTTCAGCGGTGGTTAAAACACCAGGTATTTTAAAATTAAGGGTTAAGTCACTGAAATGTTGAAAACTAACTTTTGCAACAAATATTCGCAATAAAATATTGAACAGAAGTACTGCAAGGTCCCTTTCTACAAGAAACAAGACAATTAATGTACATATACACATAACCTTGGTGTGCTTTCGTTTAACCACTGTTGCCATGAAAAAGACATAAATATTACATATTCTGATTGTGTGTTTGTATCCTTAGTCATTGAGCATGCAAAGCGCATGGGCCATATTATATGTGTAGCCTGTCCGACTGTAACATTTCTTCTCGTATTACGTCATAAGGGCACGATTTTGTTTTAAAAAAAAGTTATTGAACATGAAATGCATGTTTTCATCTTCCCTACAAATTTGCCTGAAGCTTTTCTCATTCTAAGAATAATTCATCGAGATATAACCATAACAGTTCGCAGGTCTCCATGTAAAGTACCCGTTATTCTTATTAGATTTTCAACAAACTTGAATTATATCGACAGTTTAAAAAAAAAACTCAAATATCAAATTTCTTGAAATCCGTTCAGGGGATCCGAGCTGTTCCATGCGGACGGATAGACAGACATAACGAAGCTAAAAGTTGCTTTTCACAGTTTTACGAAAGCGCATAAAAAGAAGAATAAGACCTCTCTAATAAACGGAAAAAAGAATAAATTCCAGATAGTTATTAACTCTGGACCACGTAATGCAACGTGTGGAGATTCACAGTACTTGACACTAAACGACAATAATCTATAGCGATCTGTTGCAACAGCTCGGCGGTGGAGTAGCGCGTGGTGATGAAAAATGACGATGATTATAGTGATGGACGGCGATGGGTAGTGATCTTAAGTAACAGATCATCCTTAGTAATCGATAACAATCATAACGCATGCAGATGAAAGAATTCCGACAGAAAAATGAACGCTTGGTTTGCTCTGTAAATAAAGAGGGGCTCGACACCATAGATTCGTTTGTTTGTTTGTTTATTTGGGATCTATTGTCACAATGTTTCTGTGCAGCAGCGCGTGAAGTTATGGTCGCCAGTCACAAAATAGGTACGCAGGCGAACTACAGTATGGGTGCGTATCTTCCTGTCTACACTATCCTAATTATCATGCTTACCAGGTTATCTGTGAGCATCAAAACTATAACAAACACAAGAAAACATAAAAAAATTAAATAGTGCACCATTAATTTGTTTAAAATAAACTTGAGTCTACCGGCAGTTTGTAATGGTACTAAATTTGTATACGTAGTATTTTTCCAAGCAGCCATACACAACTCACAAATACAAAGTAAAATAAACCATAGGCAGGCCTATAGGCCTGATGATGGCTTATTCAAGCCGAAACGTGTGGCATAATTTACTTTGTATTGTGAGTTATGTATGACTACTTGGAGAAAGAAACATATGTGTAAACTGATAACACACCCGGCATGTCTCACCTTACATTCATCGTTTTGTAACCATTCAACTATAATTTAGTGAGAGTTTCTGCGAGATTTGGCCACGCGACAGGAAAACATTTATTCATTCTGAGACCTGTAGGATTAAAACGGACTATCGGTTGAAGTATAAAATAATCCAGTTTACACTAGACTTTGTTGTCTCCTGTAATACAATTTTACCATGAATATCAACACATCTGTATGACGGTCACTGAAAGCTGTTGGTCTTCATCTTAGAAATCCGTGTTTTGCACACAGACATCTGTATGTTTGTTAAACAGGAGCAGAACATACAAAGAAGGCTGTTTCTTTTATTTGAAATTAAAAAAAAAAGACAGACAACGTACGTGTAACGTTACATTGAGGCGTTCTTGCCACCACTGTTGTGGTGGAAAAGCAATAGTTATTACATATCGTGAGTGTTTGTTTGTAGCCTTAGGCATCCAGCATATAATGTGCATGAGCCGTATTGTCATCTGTGGTCTGTCCGGCTGTACAGCCTTTTCCGCATCTTCTCATAAATGGCAGGATTTTCGAAAGAACATTACTGAACATAAACTGTGTTTTGATTTTCTCTACAACTTTTGTCTAAAACATTTCTTATTTTAAGAAAAATTGAGGGAATTATGATCAAATATGTATATTGGGCTTGATGTGAAATACTCGTTATTCTTGTCCTATTTTAATGAAAACTGAATATTCTCGACAGATTTTCGAAAAATGCCAAATATCAAATTTCATGGAAATCCCTCCAATGGGAGCCGAGTTGTCCCATGAGGACAGACGGACGGACGGACCAACAGACAGACACGACGAAGCAAATAGTCGCTTTTGGCAATTTTGCGAACGCGCCTAAAAATCTGTATTCTTTACAAAGATATGAAAGTTTAATCAATAAAATATTCAAGAAATTAGATTCACTTGTTGCCCTTTTAGAGACCTTGTGCGAAATACCTGCGTGGTTACTAACTTATCAAGAAAGACTCACTTTCCCGGAGCTATTTACTAAATTGACATATTACTCTTTCTTAATTAGTGAGTAGGTTGCGAGTGACCCTATAATATCGCCTGAGGGCCAGTAGACAGAAGGCGCAGGTTCAAATTGGCTCCACTTGTGACGTCACTCTGACAGTTGGTTTTTACGGTGGTTGCACTGTGTTTCAGCTTAGAGAGTTTTACGACACAAACAAAGGAAAATTCAGTTTTGCCGAGAGGAGAATGGAGCAGGAGGTGGAAAGCCTGGAGTTGCGTGTACAATGGCGCAAGAGGAACTACAATACCATTGAGTCCTGGCTGCAGAATTACCAGGAGAACCCGTAAGCTGTCTGATTTTTGGAGATGCAGTGGAATCGGCTTCATACACAAGACATTGTTGTGTAGTTATAAATGTTGCAAATAATGGACGCTCTACGAGGCACGTCTATTTGGTAACACGACACAACCACACACGCATGTTCATACATGCATTAGGCCTACACCGGTTACAGTTTAAAACATAGAGCTTAAAATGCTGATTTAATACAGACGTCTACCGTAGATATTGTTGGCGACAGTATGTGTGTACACTTCTGCCGCTTGAGCTTTCAAGAAAGTATCAATACTTAATACTGTTGGAAAATTTTCGCCTTATAAACAGACCTAAAACATGTCGTGGTGCCTCTCTAACGCAGCTGTAAATCCCAGAATATCTTGTAGTTCATAGTCTGTTCATATTTAGTGTAAGAAAACGGGACAAAAATAGCTACATTATTGTAAAATGCTCGAGTTTGAGGGCAAAAATTGGAAGGAGCCACATATAAAACTTTCGGTACAGCCTCAGTAAGAGGAAAACCTGCTTTGTTCTAGGTCAAGATCCCTTTAGTCGTGGCCAGCAAAAAACTCTAATGGAATTGAGAATTTCTTCAACATATAGCTTACTCAAGGGCCATCTGATATTTGTACAACATTATTTACTCCAACAATCAGGGAAGAACTGCACATTGCAAAGGGATGCTGGAAACAAAGCTATTACCATAATTTATAAGAATAATAACCGTATTTTATTCACCTTACCTAATGCTATACGTAAATTTCTTTAGGAAGTGTTATGTCTTGTTTACACCTGTACCGCATATTTTCTACTTCATTAACACTGGCGTTGCTACTAGGATCACTGCCATTAATCGCTTCATGTATGTGTCTAAGAGCAGTAATTGGAACAGGTATCACGTTTAGCAGTCTGCCAATAACAAGAAACATCTGAAATCTGTAAAAAGTATTTGCTCAACAAGAGTCAAATCTAAGCAATTTCTCCGGGGTAAAAATGGCAAGAAATGGCTGTCTTACCGGATTATGTAACTGAATATCAATTCCAGTCCTTGGCGCTAAATCATGGAAAAACTCTAAAAATTCCACACGTATTACTTCTGTACGAGCAACACTAGGACCATCGTCTGCTGAAGCAATCTGTTGTCTCCTTCTTTGTGTCTCTCCCTAACCATGGGGAGTGAACCGAACAAATACGGTTCTTTGTAGCCCGTTCTGTGCAGGAACTATCAAATACAATAAACACCTAGCAGAGCCTTAAGCATATTCTAAAATAAACGTCATGACTGAGCCAACTTTTGCGGCAGAAGTACGTGAAGGTAGGCCATTACATTATGTAAAGGACGCTATACGTTCTCAGTTAAACAGAGCGATTTTACTGTGTGACGTCATACCTGACGGAAACACTGAATAAAACGCGCAGTTTTGACAGGCAATAGCGCAGGCCTCAGAACTGTCCTTTCCAGTCGTCTTTCACACAGAGAACTGTGCAGTTCACTCAGGGAATCCCACAGTTTCCTCGGTTTACCTGCCGACACCACGATGGCAAATACAACTTCTTACTCCGCATTTTATGCTTTTTTCTTTTCGGATAACATTATGGCCGATGTGGCTAGCAAACAGCAAACGACGGCGTTGTTTTACCCACCATAGTCACATGTACAAGAAGACACACAGAACTGACAAAGAAAATGACAAACCTGATGGGAAATCTGTGTTGTTCCAGAGAACATTCAGTTCAGTATTTCGTGCAGTTTTTGCACAGATAACTACACAGTTTAACTTAGGGTGTCGGGGCCATTTAAGATTTTTCATTCAATACATTTCGAAGAGTTTATATGGAAGAAAACTGGCACTTAAAAGGCTGGTTTAATGTCCTTCTATGGGAAAAAATAAAGAAAAACTCCCTTGGATTTACACTTCAAAGGCATTGATCAAAAATTTCTTGTGACTTGAAAACTGAGCAGTTGAAAAGCAGCAATAACTGTTTGCTTGATACCGCAAAATGTTCTGCACATCTATGCTTATGACGTCACAAAGATCCATGTTGCTACGATTGAGGTGATTTTTTCAGTTAGGTTTTACTCAAACAACAGGAGATAGAAAAACATGTGAGCAACGAAGTTGTTTATAAATGAAATTCTGCTAAACCCTAAAGTTATTATTTATACATAAAAGCCGCCAAACAGACGCGATTTGGGTCTAAAATTTACCAAATATCATGCCGTTCTCAGAAGAAATATGCACGCTCAATATGGAGTTAAAGCGTTTCAAGCAATTAGTTTTACTGTTACTGTAATTTTTGCATATCAGACGAGCGGAAACTGATAGTCTGTGAACTATAACTCTTTCAGAAAAACACCCGTTTATCGCCGCTTTTCTCTGCCACGTTTGCCATTAACAATTTTTATTCAAATTTTGCATTTATAATTCAACATCCAGAACAATGAATATTCATTTAATTGTAAACTGGCACTTCACAAACTTACACATTTTCCGGTTATATATTACCATTCTTATTGAGTAAATGCCGTGAATGTATGTGGCAATAATGAGGCTGAATAATTTGTCAAGTGCAGCGAATAAAGGTTAAGGTCACCCCACGACATGTCAATGTAGGTACAGAGGGGAGATGGAGGTATAGTTCCTACCAATTCTCAACCCGACTCTAAGAGATGGGCATTCAGCACCACGTTCTGATCGCTTTATCCCCACGAAAGACCCGGTACCCCTAATATTGGAGACTGAGTGGGCCCCAGGACCGGTGTGGACGGCATGGAAAAACTTTACCCCAAAGGGAATCGATCCCTAGATTGCCAGCCCGTAGCGAGTCGCTTACATGCGGTGAATAGACTTGTTACTACTGTATGAGTAGATGTCTACGTACAGAGTAATACGCACTGGTTATGTAACAACATTTTGAAGACACCTAAATTACACCCTCAGTAGGTCATATACGAGGGTTGGAACTTTAATAGTGGCAACTATTTATTTACAACTGATACAAAATAGATACATGTTTAGAAGTTTTACTGTCCTTCAATGTAGTCACCAGCATTGTGTAAAACCCGTTGCCAGCGA
>Ga0209629_10003302_pt1 | contig 11492 bp, 8 predicted proteins | sample TergutCu122P5_FD_187286 | JGI IMG/M metagenome (GOLD analysis project Ga0209629, IMG submission 187286) | Cubitermes ugandensis P5 segment gut microbial communities from Kakamega Forest, Kenya - Cu122 P5 (SPAdes) (version 2) | ecosystem: Host-associated > Arthropoda: Insects > Digestive system >...
AATTCGTTGAAGATTTCCAGATAGCGAGCAGTATTCAAAGTCTCGTGGAAGAAAATGTCTTACTCAACCTGTCAGAGAGCGGCAAAGAAGTATCGACATGCTTCTCATGAAGCAAGGTATGTAGTCATATATGCATGTTCAAAATCTAATGAATAGTCTTTGAGATATTCGCATTTTCTTGGGTCTAGTACCGAAAGAATCACACTATCATTTCTCAAACAAAGCCAAGACACACGCATGTGATGTCTACATTTTGGACGACGTTCAAATGAGTTCCGGCTTCGAACCTCTTCTTAGCACGATTAATTTACTTTGTAAAATGTTTCCTCTGAACAGGACCGTACACAACTATGAACAAACATTCCCATATTTATATATGACTACTAATTCTTAGAAGACCATCTGTTAAAACAGACGACAACAAACTCCTCTGGTGCACTCAGTTTAATTCATCTAATGTTTTGTTGTGTGCAGGATGAATACCAAGCCACGAGTTACAAACTCTCCGCTGATGGACTTTATCTTCTCATTGGTTACGACCTCCAGGCGGTATGTATTATGATGATGCAAATTATGATCAAAGGATTCTGACGTTTGTCTTCGCAATACATGGTCTAATCGAACGCCGTCTGTTGTGTGTTGGTAGGGTTTCCGACATTCAACTGCGTCCAGGTTCGTCATCTACGATCTCATTAACAGGTGTGTATAGCCGCGATAAGGCGTCATCGGGTGACGTTAATCATAGAGGCAATAATAACACGATCATATTCTGTGCGGAATTATAGACATCCATTTATAACAGAGATGTATCGACCAGTTTCCAAACTGTTGTACGTTTGAATAATTGACAATATTGTGATGTGGTACATAACATTCAAGTCTATATAAGTGACTGCTTTGGCATTTAGACTTGGTTAAACGAAACAAATACGATTAAATGCTCCCTGATTAAATATTGTCAGGCGAGCGGAAGCTTAAGTTAGGAGTGAGGATTCAACGTGACGGATAGGTCGAGCAAATGCAATCACACAAAGAAGGCCAAATAACCTATGAACCAAAAGAAGGGTCAGTGTTTGAGAAATATTGCATACTGTAAGTTTGTTTTTGGCGCAGTAGCCCCCCATTGGGGCCAGGGCCTCCTTATTCACCAGGTTTCCAGATCACACACAACGACAAACCACAGTCGATAGGACTCCTCTGGACAAGTGATAAGCTCGTCGCAGAGACCTCTATCTGACAACACACAACAATCACAACAGACATTCATTCATGCCCCCGGTGGATTCGAACCAACAATTTCAGCAGGCGAGCGGCCGCAGACCTACGCCTTTGACCGCGCGGCCACTGGGACCGGCATACTCTACGTTATGAAATTAATTTACTAACCTCAAGTAGTTCAAGGAACATCAGGAGGGCGAGACCAAGTTCTGGTACAGCGTATACATATAGCCATGAAGGAGGAGATGGAGAAAATACAGTATTAATTCCTTCTTATGTTGTGGTTCATAATTTATGGCCAACAAACAAAAATTTTAATATAGACTTTGCACTGCCACCGTATGGTTTCGCATTCTACAGAAACCTTACCTTAATGAAATTAGAATGGTCTCATTTTCAGCAAAACAGAATTTCAGAATCGTACGTAAGTTTTACTGGTGCTTCAGGCCTGACCTGCTGACAGAAAACTGAAGCGTACGAAGGATAATAGCGTTCGCAACAGTTTTAATGAAAATCCCTGAGTAGGTTCAGAAGGTACCAAAGGACGTATATACTGTTGAACACACCTTGCCTAGGAACACAACATTTTCAGTAACTTCTATATGTAAAAGAAAGCCAGTGAGATGAAATTACTTTATTTTTATATATCCACGATACCTGTAATTTGTATTATTTTAAAACTGAATATCGATAGATGGCTTGAGAAAGGTTTTTTTTTTGCGACTGCAAAGGTCACAACGAGACGTAAATGATAAGTGTCAGGCTATTTATCTTTCTTGCTTTTGGCACGGAAGGAGTAGTGTAATAAACACATATCGTGCTTGAGACGTAAAAGTTGACTATGGAAGTGCGGAAACACCTGATTCTCTTCATGCTCCGGCTGCTGCTGTACTGTCAAATAATTCTGGACCAACCAAACTGTACTGCTAAGTGAAATAGGAAGTTGTAGTGCGGAAAAGCACGCATATTGTAAAGGCGAAAGGTAAAGGTCACCCCCAACCTGCATGAAGGCACAATGGGAAATTAGAGGTATAGATCTACCGTTTCTTTAATCAAGGCGCTAGATGGGGGTGAGTGGTCAGCACCACGCCCCTGCCGCTTTACCTCCGGGCATGACCCAGTACTCCCTGCACAAAAGGCTGAATGGGCCCCAGGGCCGGTCTGGACGGGTGCGGAATGTATGGCCTCTACTGGGATTCGATCCCCGGACCATCCAGCCCTTAGCAAGTCGCAATACCGACTGCGTTGTCCCGGCCCACGTACACGTTGTAAATCACTGTGTAGAGGCAGCTACTCATTTTTCTGCAGTTAGTCTCTAATATTTCTCACATAGGACGTGGTTTAAAATAAATGTGATGTCATAATTGTCTTTTCCCACAAACATTTCAAATAAATTATATGAAGTTAAGATTGGGTGTGATGTAAAGTAGGGACTATACTAGAGGCTGATTCAAACGAAACTGCAGTGACATTAAGAATTCTTTATTATTATTATAAAAAATTTCAAATATTCCGAAAACACCTATAAGTTACATTATATCATATGTTGAAAAGTTGTCCTATTATTTCAAATAATTTCTCAGCATTCCATTTTACCAAGTACCTTTTTAGCTGCTCGTCTTTGATAACATACCCGTTGATAATTTAGGTGCGTGGTTTCTTTTGAAACACCCGTTACATCGAAATTTAGAGAAAATCAGTTCGTCGAATGGCATTTAGTGTCGACCCAATTCAAAACCCGTCGAATAATTTTGAGATATTTATCATATAGAGGGACAAAAGTTGCCCATATATATATATATACACACACACACACGCGAGCGATATGTGCAGGAAAACTCTATTAACCAAGCCAGTACCAAAAACAAAATGTGTCTATCTGTGTTTGCAGAAGTTACTCTCCAGTGGCTGGGGGTGCTCTGCTGCAGTTGGTACGCCTTGCTCCTGTGGGCAACGCGCTTGTATTCGTACTGGATAACGACATTTATTACCGTTCGTCCAGCTCCTTCGGCTCTGAGGAGAAACGCGTCACATTTAATGGCGTCCCTGGCATCTTTTATAATGGTGTGCCGGACTGGGTGTACGAAGGTAACAGCCCTTTAAAGCCCAGTGGTTAGTGCATGTACACCAGGTTGAGAAATTAAGAAATTTGAATTCTGTTTATACAGTTTATTTTTTTTTTATGGATCTCAGAACGAACAGCTATTCTTTCTCTATACTGTACGAACGGAATAGTTTGATGATTGAGAGAGCATGTGCTTACTGAGCGTTACAAACTGAATCTTTAAATAAAATACATGTTAAATTTCTTCTTTAAAAGGACATGTACGTTGTCGCATCCGGTAGATCGCGGTTCTATTTCCGGCCATGGCAATGACAGTACTGACTGAGACTTTTCATGGTCTTCCTCCAGGGAAATGCGGGGAAAAGTTTCTTTAAGTTCTGCGTTTCTTCTAGATAAGACCCTGAGACTAGTTGCAGTGCGTCTTTAAAAAGAATTGTGTCTCTTTCAGAGGAGGTCCTGGGTTCGGGCTCAGCGCTGTGGTTCTCTCTGGACGGAACATCTTTGGCATTCGCTACGTTCGATGACACGGATGTCAAAACAGCCTCGTATTTCCATTACGGGCAGCCGGGTAGCCTCGAGTCACAGTATTCTGACACCGTCAATATACGTTACCCCAAGGTGAGCGATATCAACCAGATTTCCCTTGTCGGAAAAATGTGAAACACCTATGCTAATCATGATTTTCTTAATCACTCCAACTAGTTCCTTAACGTCATATTGTCATACTTAGATCCACAGCTGTGAAAATAATTCCGCAATAAACTGTAGGACATGACGATACTAATCTCCACCATCACCCCAAATTTTCGGTGGCTTTTTGACGAGAAGATACGTCATAATTACTGTCACTAATACAAATTACGGCGGGAAATGACTATTCTTCTGTGTTTTCAATTCGAATTAGTAAAGTAATGATTAGTAAAAAAGAACTCAGATGAAGGAAATCTAATTATAATTCACAGACCAAGCTTGTAACACAGTTTGCACACTCAACCAACGAGTTACGCTTTGTTGCGCTAGGCTGCAGTGTTTTTATTTTTTTGGACTTTACTGTCCTTTGATTGGACATTATCATCAATGTGATCAACCACATTTAATGTTTTAATATATGTGTTTTATTATTCTCTGGATCCATCAGTTTAGTTGAGAACTGGGGATGGGGGATGGGAGAAGACACGAATAAATAAACGGCAACCACTGGACACAGTCCTGACACTGGCTGCACAGTGGAGCGCCTGGCTTACGCGGCAATATCTCCGACATATCACACGTATGGGTCAGTCTAGGCAGACAGTGCAGGTGTTTCGTTCTTCCTGTCTTTCCACAAGTTTAGTTACTGTGTAGCCTGACTCTTGTGTTGCAGCCTGGCACGACAAACCCCCAGGTCTCACTGCATGTGGTGGACCTGACGGACCTCTCCTCTGGCATCATTAACATTCCGGCCCCCGTCGACGTCATCTCGAAGTAAGTATCGCTGTCTCCTTCTCTTGTCCTCTTTTCTGCATTTTCCTAAGTTCGTTTGAAAGATTCAAGTCTTCCAGGATGTTACATCATGTCGTGGTGATGCTGTGCACGGGGTGGTGCCAAGCCTTGGGCAGTGCACGTCCACTTACAGTGGCTCGCCACCCCATTGTCCTTACCTACAGCCTTACCTTCCTTACCTTGCAGCACGGCTACTTGTCCAGGGTTTCCTCTACAAGGTAACCATTCTCAAATTCCCTACTCATCTGGTGAAAACTATTTGTTCGCATCTCCATTTAGAGAAGTTAAAAAACCTTCAGATGAACCATATCGACTCGTCGCATCATATGGGATGGCTTGGCTCGAGATGGACTAGTTCGACCTCTCCTTTAGCCTGTATGTGACAGACATGCCAAACCTTTCTCGCCAAGTAGAGTTGGCTGTATGTGCGGTTGACACTCCCTTCATAGTCATGTTCTCGTCAACTACCTATGGACTTATTTCAGCAAATTTGATCGCTGTTGATGGGAGTGGAGAATTGCCATCAGTGTCTCAAAGAGCACTGTGATGTTCTTTATTAAGACCGAGACGCTTCCAAAGGCCCCGACTAGTTCAGTTCTTTGGGGAGCCAATCCAGTGGGTCGATACAGCTTGGTGTTTGGGGATGACCTTGGTAAGCAGGTCGGCTGTTAAGTGTTTGGTTGGTTGGGGCAGCAAGGCTATTTGTCGGGGACTGTTGACCTTTGATGTGAAGGAAAAACTATCTTTCAAAATGTCGCAACTACTTATCAGGCAACAGGACTTTAACATCTTCAGCTACGCCACTGTGAGGATCTCAGATATTACTCTACTTTTTGTTTCTTGCGATGCTTTTCTGTGTCCCTTCCTTTTATTCATTTTTGGTTTCTTTTCCATCCTTCTGTATGCTGTGCTATCATTATCCTTCACGTATTTTCCTCTTCTGTGTTTCTTTCTTTTCTCCTGTCTTTTATATTCTTCGTTCTCTCATCTAAATGATTAACTCATCGAAATTTGACGAACCTTCCCAGAATTTTCCAAATGTGGTTCAGCAGCTGAGCCCTGTTTTTCAGCGACCACATCCTTTACGATGTTGGGTGGGTAAACAACTATGAGGTGTCTGTTATTTGGACCAACCGAGTACAGAACCTGGGAGTGCTGCAGATATGCGATGTGGGGATTGCAGACTGTCACACAGTAAGTTAAGACCTATGTTTGTGCATATATATATATATATGTGTGTGTGTGTGTGTACATACGCTCGTATGGTCTCTCCTGTCACTTGGCATTTGCTTCCATATCACCCATTCGTTCATTGAACATTTGTGGGCTATATGCGTACCCTTGGATATCAAGGGGATTTAATATTTAATCTTGAGATGAGCTGCTTATTATTTTATAAACGTTTTGTCAATTTATTTTGTGGAGAACCACGAAAAAATTAGGTAGGAAGAGCCCATACCTAACACATTTTCGTATACAATGCAGTGTTACCTACACACTTCATACTTATTCACTTACCATGCACACTCAATATCTTCTTCACTTGTGCGGCTGCAAACAGTCTGTAATGAGGATGATAAAATGCAAAATTTATCCCAATTTCATTTCCCATCAGTAGACCAATATTTACGAAGTTCCCCCACCATGTTTAGTGGTCACTGTGTCAAAAACATTCATAAATTTAGCACCACCCAATTACAGTCTTTTTCTGAAAGATTGCTGATTTCTTTTTCAAGTGAAATCCATATTCAACTTTTGGTATGTTTCCTGTATAAATTTAACATTTTCCTAGTAATGTGTGGTTCTGTGGAGTATAATTCTGTACTTGATTATCTTCATCGACATCAGAAAGTGAGATTAATGCACAAATATATTTTTTTAATGTCGATTTGCCCTGTAAATGTAGACTTATATCTGCAACAAATTAAACCAAAGAATAATGAAGGATGCAGTATCATCAAGAACGCATTTAGAAAGTAGGCTCTGTGTGTTCCATCGACCAGCAAACAGTGAGTTAACACATATATTCTACGTTGAAACCCAGAATTTCATTTATAGCTACTGTCCCGCCAGACAGAAAACAACATTGATCAATGCATGTCTTCAGATACACCAAATGTCCGAAATGGCCGGATGGCTGGACGTCGTGCCTCCAATTTCTGATGACGTGGGCAGACGACTAGTCACAGTTCTGCCCCAGGATCAAGGCCAGATATTCGGTAATTACGCTCAGCTTACATTGCTTTACCGGGATCCATCAGTACAAGATCCTTTGGCGACGGAGAAGCCGCTCACTTTTGGAAGGTCTGTGGTGACGAACATCTACGGATGGGACGAGATCAACGACATTATGTGAGTTTCTGCATTTGGATAAGCAAGAAACAAATAGTGAATCAAGGATATTAGTTATACTTAATAATGGGATTTGTGATGAGTACTGGATTGAGCTGGAGCAGATATGGAATAACGGAGGGCTGTTGTGGACACAGTGATGAACTACTGAATGAGTAAAACCAAAGAACACTTTACCTGAAAAATTATCAGTTGCTTACACAATCACTTTACTTCGAAGTTCGTTTACTCATTCCGTTAGGTGTCTTGTTGGTTAGTTTGGCACTATACAGTGAACTTGTCATTTATTTTACTCTAAGAGTTTGTTATTTTGTTAGTTATGTTGGAGTGAATTTAAAATTTCCTAGTTCAGTAATGAACTTTTCTTATCAATTTATGCTAATAATACTCTTTCCCTTGTTACTAATGAATTGTTTCTTGAAATGATGATATTCATGCAGTTAGTCAAGAAATTGCCATATTTGATCTGACTCAAAGGTTCATTAACGTGGTAATATCTTCTTTTCCTTTCAAGTATGTAAGATAGTGTCCAGTTTTCTCATCAACCAGCATTTGAGCCAGTTTGTATAAGGTATATACATTTGCCTAAACAAGAAAAGCAAGCTTTGTTGTCAGTCAGTATATAAGTACATTGTAATATGCTGTTGGTAGTGCATACGCGTAAGAAAATAGTGAAAGTTGACTCAAAAACAAAAATGGGTCAGAACTTCATAATTCATGGGCCCATTTCCCATTGCCATATTTAGTTCCAGTTATACGGATGTACTAAAACTGTCTCGCTGCACAAAATAGCTAAGCTACAGATATAAGCTATATATCCTGTTGAGAGTTAATTTCATTGGAAAAATTGGTGGATAAGCTGTCTGATTATGTACAAGAATAAATTAAAGTGGATAATGTTAAGGACGATCCAATTGGAAGGATTCCACCCTTGTAGACACTTTGCTGTTTCCTTGTTGTGTTGAGACACTTACATTTACTTAATTTCTGACACTTTCATTTTTTCTTGTCCTGTTTTCACTTTCATTTTTGTGTACAGCTATTACCAGTCGACTCCTGAAAATGAGCCTTCACGACGCCATGTGTATGCAGTGGCAGCAGATGGAAGTAGTTCCCCCTATTGCCTATCATGTAGTGTACGTACTCCAGAAGGACGTGCCTGCCTCTATGCCTCTGGTTCATTTAGCACCGACATGAGCCATGTGGCGTTGACCTGCTCTGGCCCAGATCCACCTCATGTGTCCTTGTACAAGACGGGTAGTGATTCTCCACTTGTAGTGTGGGAAAATAATGAGAGTCTGAGACAGAAAATTGAAGGTCGAGACCTACCAGAGATATTGGACACTGAAGTGGTTGTGGCTGAAGGATTTGTGGCAAAGGCACGTCTGTGGTTGCCACCAGGGGCAGACACCAGCGGTGTGACCAAGTACCCCATGTTAGTTTATGTGTAAGTACAGTCACAGTCTCACAGTTAAATGGTGACATAAAAGCCAGTAACATGAGTCATCTTGCTACTGATATTTTGATGTAGATTACTCTCAGCATTGTGTTTAGTAGGTGCAGCTTCCACTGGGCTGCTCCACAAAACAGAAAAAAAACATTGTATTCCATAATACCTACCCTTTTATAGTGCACAATAAGCCAGAAACCCATTTGCAGTCCCTTCAGTAAGTGACCTCAATCATTACCTGACTTATCTTCCAGGTATGCGGGGCCAGATTCAGTGCAGATATCTGATGCCTTTACGCTGGGCTGGGGTGCCTACCTAACCACAAACCGCAGCATCATATATGGTCTCATCGATGGCAGGGGCTCTGGCTTGAGAGGAGACAAATTGAAGTTTAGTATCTACCGGCATCTTGGCACAGTGGAGATATTTGACCAGATCGAAGTTACTGCGTGAGTGCACGTGACACAGACAATCTTTAAAGTAGATGACCTAGTCAACAAATTAGCCACCTTTAGTCAAACTGGAAGATTCTTGGTCATGTTCACAACATCCCTAAGATGGATCCTATCTTGTGTCAGTGGAATCAAATCCATGTCCATATCCTGTCCTTTGTAATTATCCTCCTATATATATATATATATATATATATATATATATATATATATATGCTTTTTTCTTCAAAATGCTGTTGTCTGAAGTTTTCAGAACATTTGTATTGCTTTATTAATCTCTACTGTTTGTGCTCCTTGTCCACTGCCCATATCATACTGCTTGATTTTTATACCCTGGTTGTAGTCAGTTATGAGTAAAAATTATGAATCTCCTCATTATGCAAGAATTTGCTTGGGATTACTTTTCATATGACATGAATAATTAAATTTGTATTTGTGAATTTCTTGAGAAGACTCCATTTGGTAGTTTTAGGTCGAGTTAGGAAGTAACAGTGTGTTTAATGGATCTTGTGTAAATGTTTGAGATGAAAAGTTGGGTTCTGAAACATCATCCCAATCACAATCAAACGTTCAGAAGTTTCGCACTGAGGCCAGTTTAGCAATTTATGTATTAGTAAATTAGCTGCTTAGTTGATTGTGTAAGGTTGTACCGGGCCCTTTGTTTAGGTGGACCATATCGTTGGTCACTTCACATTAGCTATCTTATCACGTGGAATATGGCTCCATCAGTGAACTGGCTACTGCATGCATTATCAGCAGTCATCAGGTTCATGGTGGAGATATAGACCCCACACTGCACTATTTCTGTTTGGTTACAAAGCTTGGTTTTCATCTCAATTGAAACATGAATTAACAGATTAACATTTATTTCCCTGCAGGACATTTTGTGTTAATCCATGAATTTCCAGGACATGACATTAACGTTGGCATGTGAGGGTTATTGGGTCCTTTTTTAATTCCGAGAGACCATAAATTTACGCCAGTGTGTTACAAACATTCTGACACCATTTTCTGAACACTCAAGACAATTATCTGCATTGATTGTCTTATTGGTGACAGAATAATAAGTACATATTGTGGCCTCCTCATTCTCCAGTACTGAACTCACGTGACTTTTATTTGTGGTATGTGTCAAAGGATAAATTGTACTGCAGTAATCTTCCCACTGAAAGCGACCTGATAAGATGACTTTGAGGGTGTAGGGTCTTCAGTTTCACCTGCAGAACTTTTATATGCAATGAACAATATGTCATGTTTGTTTGTGAGCTGAAGGAAACCATTTTCAGCACCTTGAATGTTAACTACAGTACATGTGAAAAAATTTCCCAGTACCTTTAAATATGGCTAGTAAAATCCTAGTGTTAACTACAATAAACTGAAAGAAAATGAGTGGATCATATCTTACTGCAGATTGAAATAGTGGCAATTGATATGCTGCCTGGCACCATGTGTCACCAATGATACTCCCCAGATAAACTAAGGACTTGGTAGTTTATTGTGATTGTGTAAAACTTGAAGATTCTACAGGCCACAAAATCACTAAAACTTTTTCTCATTACCAACTGCATTGTTACTACTAGTTATAAACTGCTGTCTCAAAATAGCAGATTGATCTTCCAAACACTGTACATTCAATTAATGTCCATGCTGTCCATTACAGGGCGCTGCTAGATAAGTTTCCATTTATAGACAGCACCCGTACTGCCATCTGGGGCTGGAGCTATGGTGGATATGCTACAGCAATGACATTGGCACGTGACAGAGTTGGGATCTTCAAGTGTGGTGCTTCAGTAGCACCAGTTACTAGCTGGATCTACTATGGTACGTAGTTGTCAACCTGTGGCATGTTTTTCTAAAAATTACATGAGTTTCATTTAGAAACTGTAAGCCACATATTCTGCAAATAGGAGGAAGGATGTTTAGTGTTAATGCAGCTAAAATAGTGGGACAACTTCCAGTGATGTGACAATTGTACTGAGTTCCCCTTTATCTTGATGCGTAGGGTGGGGTCTGTTGTAGCAGCAACATCAGTCTTTCTTTCAACATTCATCTGAGTTACTTATGAAAGCGTACATCCTGTAGACATTTTGTAATGTTCATTTTAGGTGGAGGGGGGGTAATGAGTGTAGCATAATCATTGTTAGTGGCTAAGTTATGGGCTAGGCAACAAGGAATTCTGTTTTGATTCATGTGGGAACAAGAAACATTTCTCCAAAACATTCAGACCCAATCAGCCAGAGCGTGAAGTTGACCAATGGTGTAGTTAGTTTTCTTGGCACCTGGGGTAAGTGATCACAATGACCACCCTTACAGAAATTATGAATCTTAAAAAATTACATTTATTTATTTATTTTTATTAAAACATTTTACAAATTTTGAGTGCAAATAACACATTTCTGCATATCCAATATTAATTTTGCTGCACCTTGGACTCTGCCGCCTGAGGTGACTTCTTCCCCCCCCCCCCCCCCCC
>Ga0209629_10003303_pt1 | contig 11491 bp, 5 predicted proteins | sample TergutCu122P5_FD_187286 | JGI IMG/M metagenome (GOLD analysis project Ga0209629, IMG submission 187286) | Cubitermes ugandensis P5 segment gut microbial communities from Kakamega Forest, Kenya - Cu122 P5 (SPAdes) (version 2) | ecosystem: Host-associated > Arthropoda: Insects > Digestive system >...
GGGGGGGAATCGCTCACTCAGACTCTGAGAAAGCCGAAGCCCTTGCCGACAATCTGGAGGCTCAGTTTCAGCAGGTGACCGATCCTTTGGTCCCGGCAGTTATTGAGATGGTTGATGGTTAACTTGGGTTCGCTGGCAGGGGTCATGAAGTAAGACCTCAGTCTTACTTCATGAACCCTGCCAGCGAACCCCAGTTAACCAACCCTGAGGAGGTTCAGGAAAGAATCAGGGGTCTCAAGGTCAGCAAAGCTCAGGACCCGAACGGTATACCGAACAGGGCCTTGAAGCATTTTCCACAGCGAGCGGTATCCCCCTGGTTCTAATCTTCAACGCGATCCTACTCACCCATCAAATCCCTACAATGTGGAAGCACGCCCAAGTGATCTCTATGCTTAACCCGGGGAAGGATCCAGCACAGCCCTCATCCTATCGGCCCATTAGTCTTTTGGACACGATTGGTAAACTATTTGAAAAGATCCTATTAACTAGGATCTTACACGAAGTAAACGTGCGCGGGCTGATGCGGGATGAGCAGTTTGGGTTTCGCCCCAGACATAGCATTTCCTTGCAGTTAGCCCGCCTCGTTGAAAGAATCACCAGGAACTTTGACGAAAAGATGCTAACAGGCGTAGTCTTCCTCGACGTGGCCAAAGCCTTCGATATCTTCTGGATCGATGGCCTCCACTACAAGCTAACAATCCTAAACTTCCCGTCTTGCATAGTCCATACAATCTCCCCTTACCTCCGGGGTCGGACTTTCGAAGCGTCCTTCCAGACGGCCACGTTATTTCGTCGAGGCATGCGGGCTGAAGTGGTCCAGGGTGGATTTATCTCCCCTGTCCTCTTCAGTCTGTGTGTCAACGACATACCCTCACCCTCCACCACGTCGAGTTAGACCTCTACGCGGACGACATGGTCATCATAGCCACGCATCGCAAGCCGACGCTGCTGGTCAGCTACCTGGAGTCTTATCTCAACGACCTTCAACGGTGCTTGAGTGAATGGCGAATCGCCTTTAATGTGTCTAAGAGCACCGCAATATTATTCGCGCGTGCCGGACGGCGCTTCATCCAGCCCTGACCACTTACACTCCTCGGGGAATCAATCGAATGGGTCGACACCACTCGTTATCTGGGGGTAACCCTAGACAAAGGTCTCATCTGGTCACCTCACATCGATCAGCTTAGAAAGAAGACCGCTCAGAGGATGGGCATCCTGGGTCCCCTCCTGAACAGGAAGAGTGATCTCTCCATCAAGAACGGAGTCCTGCTATATAAGCAGCTTATCCGCCCCATGATGGATTATGCTTGCCCCGCGTGGAGGTCCGCAGCCCGCTCCCATGTCCGGAGGCTACAGGCGTTAAAATCCAAGTGTCTTCGCCTTAGTACTGGTGCCCCGTGGTACCTAATTAGCAGGCAGATCCACTCTTTGCCGACCACATCAGATCCCTGACTGCGACCTTTGACTCAAAGTTAGCTGATATTACGGCAACTCGGCAGATACTTAAGCTGACCGAGGGTTGACCCCGTCGCCTGACGCGAAACCGAAGGGCGGCAGGGGCCAGCAGGCCAGTCGAGGCCATAGCCCGCGATGGCCAAGTCGACTAAAGGAATCGCGTTCGGATCAACCGAGCGTCTTCCGGCTATCCTGACTAAGGTTTTCCGTGATTTTCCTCAGGTTTAAGGTAAATGCCAGGGTATAAGATGCAAATTCGGGGCACAGCCCGCACTCCCCTCCCCCAGGCTCAGCGACTTCACCTAAGCGCATGATAAAGTCGCAAACCTGCAGTTTGCGACTGGGCCAGTCTGGGCTCAGAACCCAGACAGCCAACCAAGCAAAGTTTATCCCTCCCATAATTAGTCCAGTGCCACCCAGGCACCCACCTGTGCCCTTATATCGAAATTAGCGAAAACAGAAATGTGAAAAATCAAGAAGTAAAAAGTGTGTCAACTAGCCCCCCTCACCCTTACTTTTCAGAATTTGAGCGTGTTGAAATGGAATAAGACATAGCCTACATATTCACCATTTTTAAAATATTAGTAATGATATGCTTCCTTCTTACGAAGTTAGTGATTTCCTATGACTTTCAAAGCACATTTTTCAGTCTCACGAATCCATTAACCAATTTGTCAGTGCTATGTCGATAAGAATTAGTACATCTTTCCTACATATCCGTTTTTTTAATTTCCATCTTGGACGTCTGAAAATAAACATTCAGGGTCCACTGGATCGAGTCACAGATTATACGCGATCGAGGATTACTCTACTTCTAGCAAGTGACGTTGAGTCCATGTGTAATCGAAATACGACGTTTCGAGGCAACGAATTGTCCTCATTTTCAAGGGTTTAATATATTTATAGAACCTTGAAGATGAAGAATGCGTCGAAATGTCAGAATTATTTTGCGCATTGGCGCAGACTTCTAGCCCAGAAAGCGGTATCTTCAGCTAACTCGCTGCGGAAATTGCAAAACGCTTACACGCGATTGTTGTACAAGTAGACTTTGGTAGTCTACAGAATAACGTCTAGGGATTGCCAGATTCAATGCAGTGTGAATCTCACTGTTTAAATGTGAGAGTGTGTGTGTGTGTGTGTGTGTGTGACGCATAGTCACATACGGGTTTGAAACCCCTCAGTTCTAATATTTACGAAAGCAGCATTGTTATTTGGGGTGCTTTATCACTGTTGGAGATTCCTTATCGGCTGGTTTCAATGCGGTTATGTAATATTTGTTAATACCAGTGAAACGAAGTAGTTAAAATCATATGGTAGCGTTTACACTTTTCTTTGGGTAAAAAATGTAAAGCCCGTGATTAGAGATAGACAATCATGTGAAACGTAGAAATGATTGGTTTAATCGGAGTATTAACGTTGAAAAGAAAAAATAAATAAGGAAAGACAACCATATATAAAATATGTTTCATAAAATACACGGTATGTGGTGAAAATCTCATGTCACTAAAATATAAGGTATCTAGAGACTTAAGTTACAATAATTTTGGTAATCACCATTCGAAGGATGGGAGAGTAAGCTGACAGGATTTGTTTATATAAAGACAGAACTATAAAAATATCAGTCCCTGTAAAAGACACATTATAATAACCTAAAAAACACCTTATAAAACTGTCACATCTGATAACACATAGCACCCTATCTGCTATATACGATATTACATCAATATGTGAATATTCTCTGTGTCACAGCATGTAAAAAACCACAGACGCAACGTTTGAGTTTCTATAATACAAAGCATCTTGGTAAGTGGAGTATTTCGCGAACACTGCAGGTAAGGGTTTTCATTTTGTTACCCCGTTGAAATGACGCATTTACAAGAGCCATCTAAAGAGACACAAAAATTTGAAATGTTTATATTTATCGAAGTTTTGCAACGGAAGTACTGTTCTCACAGCACAACAGTGACGAAACTGGTAGCTTTATTTACGTATAAAAACATACGAGGATTTAGTATGATATCCCTGTCGGTCTAGTAGAAAACAAAAGTGCTTTGAAATTTTCACAACTACAGCCAGTCTTTAAGTCGTGACGCATTACATAGTAACTGTGATTTCTTCTTTCGATTATACGTATACCCAGGGGAATCAGAATCCGATACGAACTGCCAACGGTTAAGGTGTTTTACGATAAATTTATTAATTTAAGTGCAGTTACAGTGTCCTCTTACGGCCCTCTAAGATATGTATTTATTAATTTATTTATCTTGGGCTATTTATTGAAGTCCTTCGATTGTATAATCATAAAATACCAAACGGTAGGATTATGTGTGAATTGGAGCGGATGTGGGATCAAGCAGCTGTAGAATATTCTAAAATTATTCTCATATAAGCAGATGATTTTAAATTCCGCTGTGCCACGCGGCAGCACGCTTATAGCAAAGCAAACCTTGTCCTGACAGCCAGTAATTTTTGTCTTCCTGTCTCAAATATAAAAACTTAAAGATTAAAAGTATGAGATTATAGTTTTGACAGTTGCTCTGTGTGGTTGTGTGACATGGGTTTTTACACGAAGGGAAAAATATGACGGAGTTATGAAAATGTTTGGAATCACAGGAGGGTCGAGATTATTTCATGGTGCTAATGACCTTCATAACCTACACTTATAGCCCGAAGTTATTACGATGATCACCTCACGTAGCATGTTGTAGAACCGACGAGCAATGCATACCATTTTGCCGTCGTAAAATCAGAGCGAGAGAGGTGTAGGCATAGGTGACAAGACTGACAGAGTATAATGGATTCATCTGGTTCAGAACAGGGACAAGCGGCGGTCTTTAACAAACACGGTAATCTTACGCGCTGTAAATGCAAGCAATTTCTTGACTAGATCAGCAACTGTCGGCTTCTGAAGACGAGTTCTGCAAGGAAATGGATGAATGAGTACTGAGGGACTAAATTAAGGACTCGGTTGGTTGGTTGATTTGTTGATTATACTTGTACACCCATTAGCAGTCCTCTTTAAAAGCTCTTCGTGTATTCAGCAACATTTTTTTTATCCACGGTTACAGAGTGTCAAGACAAGGATACCTGAATGATGAGTTGGATAATATGTAGAACAAAGCGGCCGTGCTTATTTATGAGAGTTTTCAAACAAAGTGGTAATGCGTGCATTTTTTAACCAGTGCATTTATTCGTGATTTCGAATACTTTACAAAAAAGCAGTAATTATTTCGTGAACAGGATTAATATCAACTTGCTGGTCTTTGTAAATGGAATAAAATATATTCGCCGAGGGGAAAGATAGTATTCTTAGCCATGTTAAATTTTCCTTGGCAAACTGTGTAGTATTATCGAGATGTTCCCCTGAAACTCTAATCCAGATGTACCAAAATATACGGCTTCACATTCCAGGTGACGTCTTCATCGCTACAAAAATATTTGTCTGGAGGGTGTAACCCCTTCAGTACATGCTCAGGTGATATTTCGACCAAAGAGTGGGCCAGACTACTAGAAATGTTTAGCAGCTACGTCGACTAAGTTAGACCTTATTTTTTCCGATTTCAATTAATTTAGAAGAAAATGCAACATTTTATTTAAAGGTTCCAAATATGTAGCAAGTAATAAAAATCTTTTTAACCCTTCTGGGGTTGTTGCTTGCATACAGACAGACAGACTTACAGGCGGGCAGTAGGCGCTCTTTTGTAACTTTTACATACAAGAGCACTGTTGGGATTAGGGAATAAAAAGTTATCAGAATTTTCCTAATGCCTAAATTCTTCATGTTTCTTTTCGATTTACCTCATTATGCTTTCAATTAATTTCTTTCCCACCGAAATATCGTTCATCGCACATAATAACAGGCACAGAAGCCCTATGTACGTAGTATTTATGGAAAAACTGCTTAATCGCCACTTTGTCCACCGAACCTCATACTTGGTTACATTCTTAAAGACCCAAGGGTTCAACGATGATAGTGCAGCATCAACGGAAAGAATATCATGAGCCTACAGAACCTACGGAATTGTATCCCATATCACGTCAACAACCATTGTCCCAGAGATCTAATATTCTGTGTTCATGAGTTTCCCCAGTCCTACTCTAACGTCGGAATATTACAATAAAAATACACCATCGCTTTTCCCAAACAATGAAACGTAAAATGTCAGGTAATACATAAAATAATTATTGTTTTTTAAATGCCTTAAAAGGCAGTGGATATATATATATATATATATATATATATATATGAAAACCCTGCATTCTGCCAATACTGTATATTTATTCCTTGTATGATTCTTAGAGTGGGCCGGGATAGTGTAGTCGGTAAAACGACTCAGTACGATCTGGACGGTCCGGGGATCGAATCCCACTGAGCGCGATTTTTTCCGCACCCGTCCAGACCGGCCGTGGAACCCACCCAGCCTCCTTTACAATGGGTACTGAGTTTCTTTCAAGGGGTACAGTGGTAGGGGCGTGGTTTTACCCACCCTCATCTAGCACCGAAGTTAATGGAAGAGTAGAGCCATATCTCTACTACCCATGGGTCTTCATGTCCTTTCTTAGGGTGACCTTAGATTCTCAGAAGAAAGGACTACTAAGTGTCTAAAATTTCCTCGTTTTTCAGTAACTGATTGATCTATAAGGGACACGTATTTTGTCTTCGGTAAGGTAGAAACGTTACCGAAAAGAGTAAATTTCAGTGTATCACGATTCAGCAAATGAAGTTTACTCTCTTATAAATCCGATATATTGTAACGTAGGTATCATTTTTGTGAGTTTGGAGCTGTTGAAATTTTTAGCAAAGTATATTTTTATGCGCATGCATTAAAAATGTTATTTTGGAAAGCATTTTAAGTATCGAGTCTACACGTATACGTGCTGCAATATTCTTTATCCCCGGCTTAATGGTCCGTTTACCTTTCACTTACAAGTGACATCTACTGTTGCTTGCAGAAAAAACGACAGCTTTGTAGTTGTAACAGTACATAGCGCCTCCCCATTTTCATCTTGCAGTGAAATGAAATCTCGATCATCACTTGCCTGAACGATAGCTGGGTTATGGTGGTAAAGGTAATTTCCACCCAGATTTCTAGACCTCAAACCCAAATATTGTTTTCTGTGGGGCACATGAAATTCTGGTTACAAGTACAAAGTGGAAATATTAAAGGTACTGCTGTCACATTGTGGGTAGTAAAACCAGCGTAAAGATTAGTATTAACGGACATGTGTAAGATTCACATCCATTCCGCTGACGTGCTGAGGTGTTTCTTAAGACTGGGAGTGACCATTTTGAATATTTAATGGAAATTCTGCAATGAGAGCGTCACATAATTACTCCTTCGCTAATTATTATTTTTATAACATTCAAGCAATCACAAATTTTACAGTACAGCCCACGTGTCTATGACCTTCCTAAGGCGATAGCCTCAAGAATGAGTTCCTAAAGTGAAGTCGTCAAGTCATGCACCATTTTGTAAAATAAAAGACGATTTATGGCTATGTAGATATGTTCTCTGATTATTTGAATATTATGTCTTTCTCACTTCATACTAGTTTTCACGTATTACACCGGTGAAAGCATTGTATTCGAAATTGCTATCTATTCTTTATTTTGACTGAGAAAGAAGTGTCATTTTCAACGAATGAGACAGACTATTTTTCTCTTTTAACTTTTGATCGAAATATTTTGATTGGAATTAGAAGGATGAAGATAAGAAAGAAAAGTTTCCCCTTAAATTCGAACAGGCTTTTCCACAATTTTTATAGGTATAAATGTCACGCTACAAAGAGCCAAAGATGAGACTGTTACTGAAACAAAAATTGGATTTGAACAGAAAGATGTAAGTGAATGATAAAATTAAAAGAATGTGCGATGAAACAAGTGTGGTAAGTAGTCGTGCCTTTACCGTGATTGACTGAGAAATACAATATAAAACCTCTCAAGGCAGTCGGTCTGAGCTGATATTCAAATGCAGGACATTTTTAATATAAACATAAATGCTAATTACTAACCCGCAATATTCCGTGACAATGGGGGGATGGACTGGCAACAGCAAATTGCACCGAAATATAATTAAGCCGCAAATTATAATAATAATAAATTTAAAATTGTTCCTTACACGACCAAGACAGCTTATTTATCTGCAATATATGCGAACAAAAAATGTCCTACCTGAAAAGTTAGTGTACGGAATCAAAATGATAGGGAACGTTTGTGCGAAGAATTTCCTGGCCCTTTGACTGACTGACTGAACTGGACGGACTGGTTGGCAATCTTCTTCACCGAACCACAAACATTAGAATTCCTTTTGCGGAAGATGTTTCTTAAACAAAGCAGCACTACTGAAACATTTACCGGACTTAGAACCGAGGCTCTGGGAGATTGTTTTCTTTAAGACACCCGACACTTTGGAAAGAGTGTGGTGAAAAATAATAACTTATGTTCTGCTTACCGCACTGCACAGAAGAGAAATGCGGTATACGTATCAGCGGTTGTTGTAGAATGGAAATACATGACGGTGCATTGAGTTTTGCATTCATTATAAAACAGTGGAATTACAGGGTTTCAAATGTGTTTGTACACTCTTGAATTACTCTGTATAATTAAAAATTTCCTTCCATTAACATCACTTTAATTTCTTTACTTTCTTTCTCCCCACTATGAAAAGAGACAGCATTTCCTGAAAATGGGACAAAAGGACTTTTTCATCTTCTGAAAATCAGTCGCAAAACCAGTGCTTTTAAAAATATTTTGCAATATTCACACTCGGTGTTTGTATCCGCTCGGAGAGAATGTTGATTTCAAAGTTTTCAGAACGGTTAGGTCTTACCAGTTCAACTCATCCAAACCAAGACAGGAGAAAAGTTTTAGTGTGATCGGTCGAAGTTCTTATCGGCTTTACACCAAGGTCTCAGCTACACTGAGTGCACAATAAGAAGACCTACAAATAATGGGGGATGGCAGTGTATTTCTATTCCTTAAAGATCTACTATTATCTGTAATCTGGTGTTACCCATTACCTTCTTTCATTAGGTCTGTGTTTCCTAGCAAGTGCAATTGATAAATCATTGCTAAATAAAGGATATAACAAGGGAAGAGATTTTTTTATTGCATCTGGTTCTGAATAGTGTCATAAATACGATATAATATTTAATTTCTTAAGAAATCTGAGCTACACATGGCGGTTTCAGAAGGAAGTTGCGCTGTTACGTGACACAATGAACTTTGGAAGACGGGTAGATGAATAATGAAAACATATAGGGCTTTACATAAAAAATATCTTACCCCTTCCACCTTAACCACCTCACAGACGTCCACATTAGACCACTGAACACGGAAAGTGGTATATTGCGAATACCATATCTTGTTTTCGTGGTTTGACCACGCTATATTTCAGAATGAATCACTCATATTGATGTATGTGTGACCAAAGAGTGATCGAGTCCATATATTGTGAATGTCAAACTATACTTGTATAAATGGATTTACACAGAGCGATATAGTAATGTATTTCTAGTCCAACAGACAATTGGCTCACGACTTCCATACCTTTTAAACGTCCACGTATGGCCTACAAATCACCAATTCAAAACGTCACTTATTACGGATGATTTTAATTTTATTTTTTATTTTAATCTAAGAAAAAATTTCTAAATTACGCAACCCAATCACAGTGACATTTACAGTATTTTCGTGGGTTGTAAAAATGTTGGCCAGGCGTGACGTATATAAAATATTGCATGTAAGGGCGCGATCTCGGACATAGGTTTCTACTTTTATATGTAGATTAGACAGTTTTTCTTTTTAACGTTTCTGAAATATACGGCCTGATGTTAGCTGCCTCGAACAGCCGGAACAAGTAGCTATGTGCGTTTGCTGTAATAAAGAGTAGTGTATTGATGGATTGCACCCTTATAGTTGCTTATTATAAAGTCACAACAGTAATGACACACTTTAAGATAAAAAGGACCATAACCTGTACTCTGAAACTTCTCTCATTAATTAAACGGCTGCACCCTATTTCTGTCCTGTTAAATGCAGTGCCCTTGAAGGCAGAAGTGGCAGACACCAGGGATTTGCAAAAGTGACTTGCAGTGCAAGCTCGCCATGCAATTATTGGAAACTACAAACGTTTAGCTTCTTTCAACCCAAGCAAGCAGTTCTTGTTACTCGATATCTTATGCGCTCGGAGACACATTTTCCACTTCTAGCACAGATCAATACAACTTATCCACGCCTATTCGCCCATAGTCAGGGAGTGTTGTAAAAATTGTGGCGTAATTTTCTTCAGGACAGGAAATTACCTAAGCACACATAAGAATGTGTTCTTCCGTGAGTTCCGTTGGCTCGTTCATGTAAACTGGACATCTTGATTCTTCAAGATGGAAAGTACATGCTCTCCTGAAACGTCGATAACAAACAAGCAGCAATTTTTGTTCTAACCAAGATGTGTATTAACAGAATGCGGCTTGGTACATCAACTAATAAGGCAGCACCCGCAGCAGCGATAGAATGAGCGTGAATATCTCAGACCACAGTCACTGTCTTACACGTTAAACTGATTGTCCAAACAGAGGGTCTGTTGCTCGAATCTTACTGCTTTCGTCGTCGGCAGCGGAGGGTTCACTACAATAATTGATTCTAAAATAGTCTGTTCAGCGTTTAAAGCTCATTGGTAACAAAACGTAAGAGTAAGTTTGCATTGTGCACCCACATTATATTTGTGTGTTTCGAATGACTACCACAACATATAGGGGGCCTGGGGTAGCGTAGTGGTAAAGGCGCTGCGCTACTAGTCGAAAGGTCCCGGGATCGATTCCGGGTGATCTCACTGGGAATCTTTTCCGTGGTACCCCCGACAGAACCATGTGCCCTGAGGTCGACCCAGCCTCTGAAAGCGAGTACCAGGGATTTCTCCTGGGGTAAAGGCGGCCGGTGTATTTGGCTGACGACTTACCACCCTTGTAGTGCCGAAACGTCAAGAAAATCCGGGGCCTTAACATACCCGGAACCCCTTGGGCCACCTCGGCCTGTCGGGGTACACCTTTACTTTACTTTTTACCACAACACGTAGTGATTATTACGCTAGACCAGGGGTTCTCATAGGGTGTGCCCCGGCACACTAGTGTGCCCCGAAATTTATGGACTGTGCCGCGAGGAAAGTTATTGGGAATGTGCGAACACATAAAATTTTGTGTATTAAATATTTGAGTAGTGTTACTTATTAACCTTAGAGAAATGAAAATACTTGTAATACAAACTAAAAAATTAAGAAAGCTATGTCAATAATATTACACTATTGTTGCAGTTTAGTGTGAAATATGGGCTTGTTTACTTCTGCACAATTGTTCAATGCGGGGAGGAATAGCAGACAAACACACTCGCAATTCTTGGTCTACAGAAAGAAGTCGCTCACGTTTCTTATTTTTAATGTTGGTCAGTGCCGAAAATCCCTGTTCGCACAGATATGTGTTTGAAAACGGAAGTAGTAAAGATATGGCATGTTCTGACAACACTGGGAACTCTCTTTTCACTAAAATCCAGAAATGAAGTAGCGTTTCTTTCCTAAATTTGAGCTTCATAGTTCGATCAGCCTGAAGTTCAGTCAACTCTTCTGCCTCTTGTAATGGTAGGTGTTTTGTGTCCTCAGTAGTAAAGGCAAAGGGATTGCGAACCCAGTCGCATTCGTTCACGTTGAGGGAAGGAAAATATTGTTTCATTTTATCCTCCAGCACAGAAAGATGTTCTGAAACCAGACTGGAACAAATGTCAGTATCAACTATGAGAGGAAACATTTCAAGTTCACCCTTTTCAACTTTTGACTTCCACAGTTGCATTTTTCTTAAGAACCCATTCAGCTTGTCACTTGATGTAAGAATATTCTCTTCTTTTCCCTGCATACTAGCATTAAGAATATTCAAATGTCCAAAAATATCAGCTAGGTATGCAACTTTGGAACACCATGTTTCGTCGCTAATGAGGGCAGAAAACTCAGGTTTTTCTGCGGCAAACATTTGTAACAATTCATTTTTAAGT
>Ga0209629_10003304_pt1 | contig 11491 bp, 8 predicted proteins | sample TergutCu122P5_FD_187286 | JGI IMG/M metagenome (GOLD analysis project Ga0209629, IMG submission 187286) | Cubitermes ugandensis P5 segment gut microbial communities from Kakamega Forest, Kenya - Cu122 P5 (SPAdes) (version 2) | ecosystem: Host-associated > Arthropoda: Insects > Digestive system >...
CCAGCCAGTGATAAACAAAGAATCATATATATATATATATTTAGCCATACGTTTCTCTCAGACGTAATGCTCCTTAAATTTTACAGGCATCATTTGACACTTATTCTGACACAGTTTATTTACTTATTGCTTCAAAATATTAAGATGATTTTCAGTACCAAAATTTCGGCAACTTACTTGGACAGTTTCTGTGACGCACTGGTTGCTTGGAGTAAGTTACTGCAGACTGTGAGTTTAAACTGGTTTTTCGACCCAGTACTGATGCGCGGTAAGTCTGGTGCGTAATAAAATATGAAGGTCATTGTGTATAGACAGTGTGAGTTATTTAACCCTCGACATTATTCATTTATAACTGATATTGTCACTGATGTGATGACAGTGGCTAGGTATTAGTAAATAAATCAATGTGACAGTTTCCAAGATGCAATTTTTTTTAGGAGAATCCTCTGTACTTGACATTGGTAAATGCAACTTGGCATAAGGAAAGCTCTCTTATATTATTCGTAATTACTTAGAATAAATATAGTAGCAGGTTTGTCTTTTATTTTCTGAACTGAGTTTATTGCATCGACTAATTTTGCTGCAGAAGAAGCCGCTCATTATCCCCCACTTGTACATTTGATATTCATGCAACTTTTCGTTTGTAAGAGTCTTCAGTGTTTAGTGTATTTAGCAGTGTTTTTATTATTACGTTAAGTAACTGTATGCAGTACCGGCACACATTTTTTACGGAAATAAATTCGGTTAAAATGTTCTTAAAATTATTGTTTTTACTGCATGTTTGTCGCCATATTTACTTCCTGATAATAAGTCTTTAAAAATAAAAGCAGGACTATAGTCGCCCTTGTATTATTCTTGTTATTAGCACGAAACCGTCTCATATTCTTAAGTATATTGAAACGTTCTTCTGCAAAGCGTCGATATTGAAGTGTAAAATTTCACCCAGAACCCCACAGCTTAAGTCCGTAGCAACGTGAATATGGTGCGCTTGTTAAAGTCCAAGTGGAAGCAAAGGGGACACAAGTGTACCTTGTCGTCTGACATCTCATTGTGTTATGCAGTAACTCAATATACACAGTTGATATCAGTCTGAACAAAACTACATTTTATTTTATTTTATAAACGACATGTTTCGGCCTCTGCTAGACATTCCTCTGTTTCACAAACAAAACACATTGAATTAAAATATACATATAGTTCCATAATGTTTAATATTGTTTAAGTGTTAAAAATTCAACAGAAAACTAAGCACACTTTGGAGATTTTGCAACAATTGTTTACAGTTCTTATAACGAATAAGAACTTTCATTAACAGTCCAAACTTGTAATGGCGCTGTCATCAGTCTGAATGTGTTGGTGTTTATAACTTATGGTAATCACGATATCAGTTTCTGTTTCCTCATAAACAAAACTCACATTATACCATAGTTACGTGCATGTACTAATTACACTGTCTGTGTTATTGGCAAAATACTGAAAACATCAGAACATTAAATACAGCTATCCAGGTGTGTAATTCCCCTTTCCGAAGTGAGCTGTCTGTGATATAACAGAACATGCTATATTATTTAACGTACTTTAAAAACATCGAGGCATTCAGACAGTTGACAGTGCCATGGCAACATTGAGCTCTTAATGGGAGTAATTATTCCTTATAAAAATGTTAAACAGTTGTTGCAAAATCTCGAATTGACAATTAATTTTGTTGTATTTTAACATTTAACCAATTTTATAATTCTGAAACTGTTTTTAAATTTTGCTTCAATATTATTATTGAATAAAATAGAATTTGTGTTTACACTGGTATGAACTGTGCGTATTGATAAATAAAAGTATTTATTGCGTTTATCTAGCAAAGAAATAAGTTGGACGGAAGGTGTATAGTTTTGGAAGATATAAATGTTCAGTGTCATGATTAGAATTGAACAGTGTGCTTGCTGTGACGTCAGACGTTAGTGTTTATCACAGAATTTGTGTATCTAACAAAATTATAACAGATTCTTTGTATCAGTAACTTTCTACCGGACAGTGAATTCAGAGTATTGTGGTGTGCTACTTAAGATGAAAAGGTTTTTCATCCCCTTATCAAGGATCTTTTCCTTTCGGGCTGTAGAAAAATTACGACCACAAAATCAATCGTATGTGCCTTTCAGCATCTGGTCCATTTATATATTAATATAATTTCTGTTTACAGAATAGGATCACAAAAACACGCCTTCTTCAGAAAGAACCATAATTAATAATGTCACTGGTATAGCCGCTTCAAACTGTTGTATCAGTTTTTCCATCCTCACATTCGCCACTTCTCTGTTGGTTAAAATCTGTGTACAATAATACAAATTAGCACAACATAGTTGTAGATAGTATTACAATAATAATTATATTTGTTTCCACTGCCACCTAGTGACAACCCAATTGCAGTTAATAAATATTATTATTATTATATTATTATTAAGTTGTATTTTGCCGATTCCGGTGGCCCTACTGTCTAAAGCGCAGGTCTGCAGCCGTTTCATTGGTGGGACCGTGGTTCGAATCCCTCTGAGGACATGGATATTCATTTCTTGTGTTTGTTGTGTAGGTAGCGGCCTCTCCGACGAGCTGATCACGCGTTCAGAGTAGTCCTACTGAGCTTGTGTGTGTGTCTAATTGTGTGTGATATAGAAAACTCAAATTAGACCTCATGTCCAGATTTGTGCTGTAGCGGCAAAAACATAATGCTGTGTTATAATCTGACTGTATAATATTTACACATATTCAGAACTTTGTCAAGAATAGAGAACAACTATTGTTTTGTTTCACAAGTTGAATCCTTCGTGAAATTGCGTTTGGCTGTCAAACTCTCTTCCATCTAATGTTTTATTTATTTTTTCTGGTCTTAAAAGTCTTATTTCTAATACTTGTCTTTATTTTTTCTGCCCAAAATATATAACTGTACAACAGCATACGCTCTGCCGTAAATTTATACCCTTCACATTTCTCTTCTTGTCTTCCTGTCCTTCCCATCTTCCTTTATTGAGACGTTCTTATAATATTCGGCAGACTGTAGACCGTGATTTTACAGAGGACATCCTGCTGTGTTTGTGCACTGAAAACAAATCGTTGTAGTTCCGTCAAACACAACCACGATTTTTATGAATAAAAGACGTGTTTGTGTTTGATGGAATTATAACGATTGGTTTGGAGATTATGTGGTTTGGGTTCAGAAATGCAGATATTCTGGACATGCAGAAAGGTCATAAGCCCACATCTATCATACGATATTTAAGCGTTGTGAGACGGCACTGTTACTAAAATTGATATAGTAGAAGAATTAAATACACGATTGTAAAAATGGTGGAATGACGGTGACAAGGGAAACTCTAAATGCTTGGAGAAACACCTATATAATACCGCAATTTCCACTACAAGTAATTGCCTCACTAGCTTACGGTCTCTGTTAAGTCTTATATCTTAAAACCTATATACTACAGTTACGTGTGTTAGAAAAAAAAAGAATTCAAAATGTGTCTATGAACTACCCGCCGTTTATGAAATATTAGTTATAATATCATAATATCATTATTTCTTTTACCCTTGCCTGTAGCTCTAAAGATGGCTGTGGTCTGTTGTTGTTCAGTACCTGCTTTCTGTACCGATGAGGAAGAGGAAGGAGAAAAGGTGGCATCGGGATTTCTGGGAAGAAGTTCATGGATTTAAGAGAGTGAACAAAACAAGAGACATCCACTTTGGACGTCTTGTGCTGCATCTCATTATTATTATTATTTTTTTTTTAAATTGGCGACTTACAACTTTAGGTTTATTCTTGTTTATTCTTGTGTTTATAAATCTGAGCGAAGTTCACTGACGTGGATCCGCTATTTGTGCGTTGGAAAACAATTCGCGAAGAGTGACAAATATTTTTGACATGTCTGTCTTTCTGTCCGTCTGTCCTGCCCCTCTAGCCACGTGGAATACGTGGATTTGCGTGAAATTGTAGATGGTGGGGTGGCGAGGTTTCGAAGAAAATATGTCGACCAGGTAACTTTTATTAGAATGGGACAAAACTAACAGTCTCTGTACGTGGAAAGGTACGTAGATTTCTGATGTGTATATTATATAACTAGAAACATCTCTTCAAAATACCATTGCATTCCTGTAGAGAAAGCAAGTGTTGAAAAATGGGAACACCGTATTCAGCACTTCTTCAGTTCAACTTGAAACAAAAGCCCAAAAGCGGGAGACCACCTATTTTCGGCTGTCACAAATCCTCGACTCGACACCGTTTCCAATTATGCCGCCTCGTGTATACGCCACTAACAGATGTGTCATGAAAATTTCATGTATCGCCTAACACAAGACGTAAATTTATTCCTGTGCAAGACATGAAGGCATATGTAGGACATATCGGTTGGGGGATGTATAGCTCCAGTCATTCTTAACCTTGTTACTAGATGGTTCTTCCTTCCCATCGAATATTAAGCTTCGTGGGCCCCAGAAAATGTCTGGAGAGTCTGAAGCAGTCACAAAAATATTTTTAATGCAGATTCCAACCACGTATTCTCGTTTATTCAGCCCATAACCTAGTCAGTCTAGGGGCTTTCATATCCAGGATCGTCTCTTAATATGGTTAGGATAATTCGACCAGGACAAATCGGTGGGACTTGCAGCAGGCGTGAGGAAAGAAAAAAGTTAGAAATTATTTTGTCTATGAAGGAAGGAAGTACCACTTGGCACACCTATGATTGTGTGAGAGGATAATAATAAAATGAAAAACAAAGATACAGTGTATGACTATATGAACGGAATTATATTGACCAGTGATATTCATACATTAAGTTCGTGCTAAGTTGATGATAGCCTTATAAATGCTACAAATTTGAGCACCACTTCAGTAAATATCAACTGATCCGGGAAAGTTACATTAATTGCATTCAGGAAGCACGAGATTTTTGCTGAGAAGTAGTGCACAGAGTTGCTGCAAATTTTCTGTTGGCCCCTACCCTTTGTAAATAAGGAACTTTAATTTTTATAATATAATTGTTCGGCTATAATTACACACCAACGTTTTCCGTGTCTGTTTCGATGTTCCATCTATTGGGAAGTCAATGAAAGGCTCCGTTTCCCATTATCCTTCTTGCCAGTAGACATCGATTTCCGACTTTTATTCACTCAGCCCTGAGAGATTGTCGCGATGGTATGATCACCTGATACGAAGTTTTCTCTTCCTCAGATAAACATATTGATCTATTTGGAGCCTCTCGAATGATTTGGAGCACTTCTTTGGACACGCATTCAGCTCTGCAACATAGTTAGCAAATTTCGATATGAAATTTCAAATAATTCATATACAACGCCCGGTTGGAACAGGAATATAAATTCGTAAAACTTGCAGGGAATGAAGTGTGTGGAAGTCGCAGAAAATTACTAATGCTAAATACCGGCATGAAAAGGGAAGTGTTGTGAAGCAGGTTCCATCTGCTTCTGAAAATTCTTTCAAGGATAACAGGCAAAAACGGCCCGTACGTTACATATGGATCTCCTCGTTCATTGTCGTGGGCGTTAGTAATATCATAAAAGACCACACATGTTAAATTACACCTGTCAAACTGTGTGAGGTGTCATATGTCTTGGTCTGACACACTAAACTCGTCACGTAATTAGATATGCTTTAAACTGCAGGACATTTCCGCAGACAGGCAAATGTGGCAATTGTAGAAACCTTGAACGACATTTGGACGGTAGCATTCTTCAGACTAAGTACTGCCTTTGTGAAGGAAGCACACTAAATGGAACCAAGTTTGAACAAGATTACAACTCTGTCCCTCGATATTTCTTTTGCGGAGTATAAATTTTCACAATTTTCTTACGTTTAACAATTCTCCAACCTCGTCATATCGTCTATAAAAGTCTTACATGGAATTGTAGCTTCAAGTCACCCCTGTCCTTATTTCTGTTGTGCCATGTTGTGTAGATTCCTGCAGTAGTCCAGCTGTCGCCTGTTTAATTGCTCTCAGTTCACTTCATTTGCTGTTGCAGCAATACATTCAAGTTGTCACGTCATTGACCTCAAATTTACGTTGTTCAGAATTTTACTGTACGTCAGTCTGCTTGAAGTTACTTATCGCTTCTCCTTGGGCCGGAATGTTCAAATTAGCACAAGTTCGGAATACAGTAAAAGCAGCCTTGGAGGATAAAAGTTCATTCTTCCCTTAAAATTTTTTGTTGGTCAAACACGAATTCTCAAACGACGGAGTTTTCCAGATCGTAACCACCACAGGTGATGAATCAGTACTGTAGCATTAAGGTACAATGTTTCCTGTGTAAGGCATGAAGTAATGTTGGGGATTTGAAGTTAGATCCGAACATTCTCTAGCTGAGCTTTATACTAAGTTGAGTAACCAGCTTCAAACCCCAGCCACTATATCCCCGAAGAGAAAGCCTGCAATAGTAATTGAAAAGTCTTGTGTGTGTGTGTGTGTGTGTGTTCTCCATAGCCGGCTTGTGCCCTGATGATGGTGGAGAAATCGCTTGGCCCTATAGGGAATTGAACTGCTGTTCCTCGGCTGTCCGTACAGTAGCCTGACCATTCCCACAATGGATACTGTACATCTATACATATTTTGAATGTACACATATTTAACGTACCTGAACAATTTAGAAGATTTGAGGCTTGCGCTGCAGTTTGGTTGCGGCCTTCGCTGTTGTGGGATGTTACACAGTTTATATTCTCACTTGTTTACCGACGTTTAGGGTCAACCAATCAGTTCGTTCAGTTCATGAAAAATGCCTGACCCTTGAAAAGTGGACAGGTAGTCTGCCCCGAAACATCGGCATAAAACTGCCAACATTACTGCGTTACATTCCCGAAGAGCGTAGGCATCGCACTGAAATATTCGTGTTTCAGATACGTTAATGTACGGAAATGATCTAGCGTGTGTTTTGTCATACACATAAACATGTAACGTGTATCATGTGAATATTTGTCAGGTATATAAGGGTTGAATAATTGTCCATGTCATGTAACTCAGAGCTCCCTGTCAAGATGATACGGCGTGATTCCCAAGTTTAGCCTCCACACTGCGCATGTATATGTACTTAGATTATAACGGTACCGGTAAATGTGTAAAATAAGCAGTCGCTGTTTCCCAAAAGACGACAATTCTCCAGCTTGATGACTGACAGGGCAGTGGAAAATATCACAGCACATAAAGGAGTGAAATGTGACGACTGTCAGCTTGTCTAAAACAGTTCTGCGCTCTTCATATTGGACTGAGTTGATATTTTATAATTTTTATGTTAGTACTTAAGGCTATAATGTAAGTGGAAATTGCAGGGTAAATGTGTAATTGGATTTCGAGATTCACAGTTTGTAGCCCCCCAGTGCTTACAGGGTTACTAAGTCTGAGATATTCCAATATACCGAACATTGTTTATATAGAGAAACAAGATACGGAAGAAGATTTATGATGGTGAATACTATTAGAAGGTAGGCCTAATAAATTCAAATCTTTCTTTAATTTCATTATTTCGGCTTGTAATGACGCAAACTGACAGCTGTCGTAATAATGTTTAGGATATTTCAGAGAAAATCTATATCCTACTTTAGAACCCGGAGATGTTATAAATAAACAGCGTAATACAGAATGAAATACATTCGGCATTACCAGTTCTTACTTGTCAAAACACGTCAAGGGCTCAGAGTAGATTCATTTGCTTCAAAGATTTCTTTTCCCACTAAAAGATACCAATGGAGTCATTGCTGTGTTAGGGAATTTTGCGTAAATATACGACTTTTGACATAAAGTTTATGAAGTTGTTTTGCCGTGCTTACGGTTGATGTATCAAGGTGTCTGATAATGTGAAAATGAGCGGGTAAGTAGATGAAATGTAGAAGGAAGCGGTTTTAGACTGTTTTGAATTTCTTTCCCGCATTTTTCCGAGGGACTGAGGAAGAATACGATAACCGTCGAACAGTAAGCAGATCCCAAGACTAATGCTTGAACCGGAAAATTCTCGATTGTGGAGGTTGAGGAGTTTCAGATCGACCTTCACATTTGGTGATTGACCTGATGTGTAACATGTGCGCCGCTGTGTAAGGCTTGACATTACTTCGCTTAGCAAAAATATATGAAGACACAAAACATAGACATCCTACCCCGAACGTTTTAGTGAGTCCCACAACTCCGTGTTTAATTACGACGTAGATGGGAATAAATTCAAAGGGATCGAGACCACTCATGGAGGCGTTGTCGACCACTAAAACCCCTTTCCTGTTATTCTTTCCTATGTACTGGAAGGCCAGGTGAAGTCCGCGGATCATTCCATTGTGGAAAAGAGTATTAAAATGCACTCTGTTAGAAATTTTGAATGTGATTGGTGGCGGATATTGTGCGGTCAGGGAGTTTCTGTTATCTGCTTTTGTGACCATAGCCATGCTTTCATTTAGTTTATTTCTAATTTGATTTATGGTTTTGTTTTCATTTCTCTAGGTCTTGGTTGTGTGCTTTCCGTTGTACTGTATGTATAGCTTATCGAGGTTATGAGTTGTAGCCTTTGAGTGACAGTTGTTACTAAAGTTTCTATATGTATCGCCGTCAGTGGCACACACTGGGTCGTAAAACGTGACAGGCAAAATGGCAATGCTTTGGAAGTCAGAAGAATGACGCGACCACTGGAGAAAAAATTTGTCCCCTTCTTTTGTTAAGTTATTCACTACTATTAGCAGGATTCACACAGCTACAACCACTACCGTTATCGCTAATACTAACGAACAGGTTAGGTCGGTGTGTAGGCTGTGAGGACCGACAGATCGGATAAGATTCTTCTCCCCATTCTGCCAAAGCAGCTCCTTACCTTTCGAGGGGAAGGGGCTTGGATCCATTTTCCCGCGTTAGGATGGTCGAGTTTTACACTGAACAAGCCAACATATTGTGCCGAATCTTAAGAAAGAGCTGAGATGACACCACTCGCCTGCATGCCAATATCATCTGCAATTAGAGGCTACATATTGAAGATGATAAGAAGGTCTAGCTGGTGTTTTATACAACTGTGCACTGAGTGATGATGAGCCAACGAGATCCCAAACATGTACGTGTATTTGTATATAACAAGCATTATTTTAAATATAATAATATGTGTGAATTTTGTTAGTTTTCATTGTAAAAGAGTAAAATGTAATTTAACATTTTCCATATTATCCCACCGTGCCGCTATGTCTCCACATTGCTGTGTAAGCTTAAACTTACGCAACTAAAATTCTGTTCACATTTCTAGCCTTAAGATGTGTTGAACGTCTTGCCAAACTTATATTCTTTTTATCTGATCATCCCCATAATATATCGTCAATAGTACAAATACAGTGGCTCTTCATTGCCATTAACAATTGCTGCTCAGCTTTAACTGTCATCAGGAAATACGATCGCACGACTATCAGTAATAAACAAAACGTAGTCATTCTGTCACATCGACGCATTTCCAAAACATCGGTCTCTGGTCCTCACTCAGGCTCTGAACCTACCTCTTGCACTGTATTTGAAGTACTGGAATTTAGGAAACACTATGTTGCGAAAAAGGGAGAGACAACTTGCATTTATTTAACGTTGATGGTAATTTCTGAAATTATATGTCGTCGGTTTCCGATGAATGAGTTATCTTTACGGATCATTTATAAAAGCGTCAGCTCTTTTCCCTACATAACATATTTATGAAAACCGCAACTTAATAATTAATATATCGTGGAATCTTATTATTGCCACAAAGTGACCGAAATTGCTGCTGTTTAACGCGAAAGTAGACTATCAGGTATGCAGTTACTTCACCCATTTTGTGGGATATTTATTAACAACTACAAGTCACATTAAGAATTAATGAGTCGTTCAAATATTCATTCATACTGCAAAGCAGAACCTTGCTTTCCCAAAAGAGGAAGTAGTTTTTATTACATACGTGATATATGTAGTAGATATTTACAGATGTTTCATCCGCTCTTACTCATTTCTGTCACAGATAACCTCTCTTGTGTTGGCCGGATGTTTGGTTTGTTGTCATCAACAACACTAGTGTTATTCTGACAAAAGAACAGGATGGTGAAACACTTCATTGTCCGCTATGAAGATCGTGAAGACTTACAACTGAAACTTCACCAAATCATTGGCCTCATCATACTACATTTTATAGAGTTTTCCCACAAAAATCATGACAACAATACTTTTGTTAATTCTTTATGCATGGCATGTTTAATGGAAAGAGGTACATGGAGAGAAAACAATTGTAATACAGAGATATCTTCGAAGGGACTTTCAAAATTCGTACATTTAACCCGTCAAAATATCTGCAATGCTGAAAACGGATGTGCAGTTTGGTAAAATTATATTGGAACATGCTGCATGTAACATTTTCTTACATTCTTCCATCAGAACAATACTTATTATATGAATGGGCCCTTCCAATGCGGTATTTGGTAAGTCTCTTTGAATATGAATATAGAATAAATGTTCGCTTTTCTTTTTTTGTGTTATATGTCCAAGCGGAACTTATACAATAAGGTTTTAGAAAAATTACCTTTCAGGTAATTACCTTTAGAAATATGTAAGGATGTTTTCAATTACACACAACTTCCCCTTTTGCGGATTTTTATTATCTGGCAACTATTTTCAGCCTCAAGTACACGTCATCATCAGGCTGTAGTGCAAGAACATTAATGCATACGGATCCTGAATACCATGAGAAGGGAGATCTCCCCCAATTACAAATGTAAATATTTTTAATGTTAGGCGGAACATCTTCCTCTTGGTACTTAGTTTCTGTATGTTGTCATATTCTTGTACAATGGCCTGCCGATGAGCTGTATTTGTGATCGAAACTATTTGCCAGATAATAAACATTTGCAACTGAGTCATCTGTGCGTGTAAGACAGCATCGTTATACATATATATGAGTGTTACACCAATGGGGATGTTTCCTATAAAAATAATATGAAAAAAAATTGGGGAGAGTTGGAAGAAAGTTTTTTGTCTCCCTCAAGTAGCATATATACACATATATATACCATATAGAATTAATTGCATTTATTGATATTTACAAACCACATCCTTACAGAAATGATCAATGTTTTGACAATAAAATCACAGGCCTACTTGTTATCACACAAGTATTGATGGCCACGGTTTTAACTGCTGTTTGCATGCAAGAATAATAGACTAATAATTGAAAAAGTTAGTTGCACGTTTTTCATATTATATCCTCCGTTACTCATACTCCGTTAACACGTATATTTGTAACTACTGCTGCCTGATCTATTAAAAAAAAAGAGCATCTGTGTTTTGGGCTCAAGAAATGCAGATATTCTAGACATGAAAAGAGCCCATAAGCCCACATCTAGCATACGAGTATGATATGTAAGCGTTGTGGGACAGCAAAGTTACTAAAGTTGATATAGTTACTTACTTACTCCGTGGAGCAGAGTCCTTCTTGAGAAGGTAACTGGTTCTGCAGCTAGTCAAGAAATTCC
>Ga0209629_10003305_pt1 | contig 11490 bp, 10 predicted proteins | sample TergutCu122P5_FD_187286 | JGI IMG/M metagenome (GOLD analysis project Ga0209629, IMG submission 187286) | Cubitermes ugandensis P5 segment gut microbial communities from Kakamega Forest, Kenya - Cu122 P5 (SPAdes) (version 2) | ecosystem: Host-associated > Arthropoda: Insects > Digestive system...
TCAAGCCAAGCGCCATTTGCGGAAATTCAATGGTATTCCCAAAGACCATTTCCACCTGTATTTGAAGGAATGCGAATGGCGATTTAACAATCCAAAAATTGAAAATCAATTAAAGACATTAAAACAATTAGTTAAGAATAATATGGGCTAGTTATCTAGGACAGCCCCTTTTATTATGCCTAATTGAGTTCGATTATCGTTTGCTACTCGATAAGTAGGGTTAATTAAGCGTAAAATATTTTTTACCCAAGTCCTAATTTGCATTGATATCTTCCTTATTCAATCTTTTACTTTTACAATGTCGTAACAAACCATTCATTCAAATACCGATTGCATAATTAATACTTCATTTTCGTCAAATAGTGATACTCCCACTTTCAATGACACTCTTCCTTTCCTACTCAATGCTTCAATAACTTCGCTTTTTTCAGTTTCGAAAAACTTTGCCTTGGAAAAAACAGATCCTGTTGCTGGTTTCTTGTACTTGCTTTCCGCTTTTCTTACCACAGGGACAATATCTGTCAATTCCGAAAATTCGTTTAATAAAAAATGTCCACTGCTTGCTTCCGCCAACGAAAACAAGGCGCTTGCGTGTACTGTATTCAAATGGTTTCGATACTCAGAGCGGTTTTCCAACATAAGAAGGAAATCAATTTATTTAACGTTTAACTGTCAAACTGTAAAAATTGTCAAGCCGGGCAAAGGCAAAATCTGCCGAGTTTCACACCGCACCATCCCGCTTGCACACAACTCTGCAATTGACGCAACACGTATACATTAACGCATTACATCAGGCGATGTGTAAGCTATTGTTTATTTGTAATTTTTACGTTTTCAATCATTACGCATTTTGTACTGCCAATATTGCGTCAATCTATTCGAGCAATACAAAATGCGTATGGTATGGCGCCGTCAGGATTACAAAGTAACCTGTTGATCGGCCATATCATTCATTCAGCAACGCCTTCACTCTGGCGATGACTTCCGGGATGGCGGCGCGTACCGCCGGTGTGAGCTCCATGCCAATGTCGTTGATATTGGCGGCGGAGATGGTGATGAGGTGAATACGAGGAATATCGCCGGTTAGAGTCATGGCCTCGATCATATCCCGTATGCCGATTTCATGGGCGCTCAAGAGCGGCGGAAAATCGGCGGCGCGGCGCGGCTCGATGACCGTCACCGTGCCGGGCGGCCTGCCATCAAGGGTAGCGTCAATCATGATGACGTGATCGTGTTCCTGAATGTCACCAACCAGTTGAAAACCACCGGTGCCGCCGTCAAGCGTAGTCACGCCCGGCGGCAACGGACCTCCCTCACCAGCTTCAAGGGCGCGAATAGCGTGAATGCCCACACCTTCATCCTGCAGGATAAGGTTGCCGAGACCAAGGACCAGAGTATTTTTAATGGCGTTTGCCTGCATTGCGACGTTTCGTAAAAGGCTTGATAAAAAAACGCGACACCGGATAGCGATTCAGTGTCGCGTTGGCTAGATGGTAAAACCTGACGGCGCCGTCTTCACCTGCAATGAAAATTGCAGGTTGTGAAAACGGCGCCGCCGGTTGTTGACGCCCCCCTTGCCAGTCCATGGCAAGAAGATGTCACTATTGCACAAGTACTATCAGTACGATCAGGCGCGTTGGCGCGCTCGCCGTTCCGCTTCGTCCTCTTCCGCCGCCACATCCTCATGGATGATCTTCCAGCCGCCGATTATGGCCGAGACGTAGGAGTGTCGCGCTATATAATCATGATAGATCACGATATATATGTGGATGATGGCGAAGAGGATAAAGAGCCACATGAGCAGATGATGGACGATGCGCGCGTTCATCTCACTGCCCAACATGGGGACAATCCAGGCGAACAAGGTATGGAACACCGACGATGTGCTCATTTGCGCATAGAGGCCGAAACCGGTGATGCTTTGCAGCAAAAAGGCCAGAAAGAGCACCAAATAGGATACGGTGGCCACGGTGTTGTGGCCAATAACGCGCTCGGGTTCGTTATCGATCATCAGCACGTCGGTTTTGATGACCTGAAAGAAATTCTTCCACTGCGATCCTCTGAACGGGATGTAATTATCCCATGTCGCATATTTGTTGCCGACAATTGCCCAGTAAATGCGGAAGATGAAGTTGAACACAAACACGAACGCGGCAACGAAATGGATAAAACGCACCGTGCCAAACCAGTAGCTGAAATTCGCTTCTACCTGGCTCATAAGACCGGGCGGATAGGCGATGAGAAACCCCGTGACGCAGAGCAGCACAATGCACAGCGCGTTGAGCCAGTGGAAGAAGCGCACGGGCAACTCCCAGACATAGACTTCACGCAGATCTTTTTTCCGGCTTTTCATGGCAGTCATCTATTTAGAAGGTTTCGAGTTGATGGACATGCTTGCCGTCCTCGTCGTAGAGGTGTATGGCGCAGGCGAGGCATGGATCATAAGAATGGATGGTGCGGATGATTTCCAGTGGTTGCTCTGGATCATGCACGGGGGTGCCGACGAGCGCCGCCTCATAAGCCGAGCGCTGACCTTTTTTGTCGCGTGGCGAGGCGTTCCAGGTGGTGGGAACGACCATCTGGTAGTTGTCCACCCGGTCCTTTTTCGTGACGATGAAATGCGCAAGCGCGCCACGGGGGGCTTCGGTCAAGCCAACGCCTTTGGCGGCCGCGGGCCAATGTTGGCCGTCCCAGGCAGCCTGGTTGACCATACTGGTGTCGCTGGCGAGGTTTTTGACAAGGGCGTCATAGAATCCAATGGCCCAGTCGCAGATCAGTTTGGTTTCCAGACCGCGGGCCGCCGTTCTGCCGAGGGTGGAGAGGAGCCCGGTGACGGGGATTTTCAGCGCGTCGAGGGCAAATTCGATGATTTTGGTTTGCTCGGGCGCGCCGGAGGCGAAGGCGACAAGCATACGGGCCAGCGGGCCGACTTCCATCGGCAGGTCTTTCCAGCGAGGAGTCTTGACCCAACTGTATTTCTTGTCGGTGTCCAGATGCTCATAGGGCGGACGCGGTCCGGTGTAGTTGAGGTCGGTTTCGCCGTCGTAGGGGTGCAGACCGGCATCGTCGCCCTTGGAATACTTATACCAGGAGTGGCTGATGTATTCTTTGATTTCTTCGGGCGAATTGGCGTCAACAGGATAGACTTTGTTGAGCACGCCTTTGAGCAGGTCTTCCTTGAGGACGATGCCGCGCGGCATTTTGAAGCTCTTGACGTCGGCATAGCCGGCGGTCGGAAAATCGCCGTAGGAGAGGAAATTGAGGCAGCCGGCGCCGATTTTTGTCCATTCGTCCTTGTAGACACTCCCCACCATGAGCAGGTCGGGGATATAGACCTGATTGACGAAGTTGCGCCCATCCTCGAGGAGCCTGCGGACGTAGGCGAGACGTTCAGCGTTGATGGCGTTGGCTTCGTTGGGATTGATGCTGCAGGGCATGCCGCCGACGAGGTAGTTCGGGTGCGGGTTCTTGCCGCCGAAAATGGCGTGAATTTTCACCATTTCCTTCTGCCACTGCAACGCTTCGAGATAATGGGCGACGGCGATGAGGTTTTGCTCCGGCGTCAGCTTATAGGCTGGATGCCCCCAATAGCCGTTGGCGAAGATACCCAGTTGGCCGCTGGCGACAAATTTGTTGAGTTTCTCCTTCAGTTCGCGGAAATATCCGACAGAGCTTTTCGGCCAGGCAGAGAGCTTCTGCGCGGCGTCGGAAGCCTTCGACGGGTCGGCGCTGAGGGCCGAGACGACGTCTACCCAGTCAAGGGCGTGCAGGTGATAAAAATGCACCACGTGGTCTTGGATGTAACCCGAGGCGAGCATGAGGTTACGGACCAGTTCGGCGTTCTTTGGCACGGCGATGTTCATGGCGCTTTCGACGGCGCGCACCGAAGTGAGCGAATGCGTACCTGTGCAAACGCCGCACAGGCGGCCGACGAAAGCCCAGACATCGCGGGGGTCGCGGTCTTTGACGATGGTCTCGATGCCGCGCACCATCGTACCGGCGCTGAAGGCGTCTTTAATGACGCCGTTTTCGATTTCCGCCTCAATTCTGAGGTGGCCTTCAATCCGGGTGATTGGGTCAACTACGATTCTCGTGGACATAGTATATGCGATTAAAGGTTAAGGTTGGCTGTTGCGAGCGATTAGTGCTTCCTTTCCTCTTTAGGTATGAGAGTCCTCGTTGCGGATTTCCCGAGACTTACGGATGTTGGTGCCAATGGCATGAACGGCGATGCCGGCGACCGTTATGGCGCCAAGGGCGAGGCCGACCTTGTCCGCCGTCGCTTCGATGCCGAAACCTGGCACGGTGGCATCACGTGTGTAGAAGGTGCTCTTATCCCAGAAACCAGCTTCGCTGCATCCAAGGCAGGGATGGCCGCTCTGGATCGGATAGCTGGTGCCGCCGTTCCATTTGATGATGCCGCAGGAGTTATAGGTGCTCGGACCTTTACAGCCAACTTTGTACAGACAGTAACCGCGCTTGGCGTTTTCATCGTCAAAAGTCTCGACGAACAGGCCGGCATCGAAGTTGGCGCGACGATAGCAGGTGTCGTGGACGCGGCGCGAATAAAAGGCCTTCGGACGATTCTGCGCGTCGAGCTGCGGAATCTGACCAAAGGTTAGGTAATGCACGACGACGCCGGCCATGACCTCGGCGATGGGCGGGCAGCCCGGCACGCTGATCATCGGCTTGCCGCCGAGAAACTGTTGTATGCCGACGGCGCCGGTGGGATTGGGGCGGGCAGCCTGGACACAACCAGAAGAGGCGCAGGTGCCCCAGGCAATAACCGCCGCGGCGTTTTTGGCGGTTTCCTCGACGATCTGCCGCGCGCTTTTGCCGCCGATGCAGCAATAGGCGTCATCTTTCGTCGGCACGGAGCCTTCAACCGCCAGGATGTATCCGCCGGGATACTTCTTCATCGTGTCTTCCAGGGATTTTTCCGCCTGGTGACCGGAGGCGGCCATCAGCGTTTCCGTATAGTCGAGCGAGATGTGGTCGAAGAGCAAGGCCTCGACGATCGGATGATCGACACGGATGAACGACTCGCTGCAGCAGGTGCATTCCTGCAGGTGCAGCCAGATGATCGGCAGGCGCGGTTTCGCTTCCAACGCCTTGACAATTTTGGGGACGGCGACGTCTTCCAACCCCATCGCCGCGGCCATCATTGCGCAGAATTGAATGAATTTGCGGCGAGAAACGCCTTTCCGTCGGCAGTCTTCGTATACCGTCGGGCGGGGTTCTGTCGCGGTGGGCAGGAGATCGGTGTTGCTCTTTGAGGTTGTCATAGCGGTAATGATTGGGGATGGGGTTGGAGGTTAAAAAATTACCGGTAATTCACCAACACGTGGCAGTGTGTCCGTCGCGGTATGTCATTACCGAGTGAACGGACAATAGCCACAAATTCAGTGAGCTTCGCTCAGTTTGACTTAGAGATAGCATTGCTTTTCTTGCGACGCTTGGCAAGAAAAATCTTTCGACATCAACCATCTCGACTTAACTACCTCACGCCGCCTTACCAGCCAAAGACTGGGCATGGCTTCGGCCAAAACGCAATTTAGTGAGCTTCATTTGCTTCACTTATAGATAGCATTACTTTTTTTGCGGCGATTGGCAAGGAAAATCTTTTCAACACGTTGCGGCGTCACACGTCAATCGCTGCCGCCGAATCGGCGCGTTTACGCAACAGGAACTTCTGTAGCTTGCCGGTGCTGGTCTTGGGCAGCTCGCCAAAAATGACGGCGCGCGGCACCTTGAATCCGGCCAGATGCTTTTTGCAGTAGGCGATGATATCGGCCTCGGTCACTTCGGCGCCGGGCTTGAGCTCGATGAAGGCGCATGGGGTCTCACCCCATTTCGGGTCGGGCGCGGCGACCACGGCGGCGATCAGCACGGCGGGGTGACGGTACAACACGTCCTCCAGTTCAATCGAAGAGATGTTTTCGCCGCCTGAGATGATGATGTCCTTGCTGCGGTCTTTGATCTTCATGTAACCATCGGGATATTGAACCGCCAGATCGCCGGTGTGGAACCAGCCTCCGGCAAAGGCCGCTTCGGTGGTTTTGCGGTTTTTCAGATAACCCTTCATGACGATGTTGCCGCGGAACATGATTTCGCCCATCGTCTCGCCATCCCACGGCACCGGCTCCATCGTCAACGGGTCGAGGACGCGGGCATCGCGCTGCAAATGGTAACGCACGCCCTGGCGGGAGTTCAGGCGCGCGCGCTCCTCGATGCCGAGCGCCGCCCAGTTCTCCTGCTTGTCGCAGACGGTGGCTGGGCCATAGACTTCAGTCAGGCCATAGATATGGGTCAGGTCGAAGCCGAGGCGCTCCATGCCTTCGATCATCGCCGCCGGCGGCGGGGCGCCGGCCACCGTACATTTGACGCCGTGCGGCACGCCCGCCTTCATCTCATCGGGCGCGTTGATCAAGAGACTATGGACGATGGGCGCGCCGCAGTAATGGGTAACGCCGTGCTCGCGGATGGCGTCGAAAATGGCTTTGGCCTCGACGCGGCGCAGGCAAACGTTGACCCCAGCGCGCGCCGCCACCGTCCACGGGAAGCACCAGGCGTTGCAGTGGAACATGGGCAGCGTATGCAAATAGACGGCGTGTTTGGGCATGTCCCATTCCAGTATATTGCTGATGGCGTTGGTGGCGGCGCCGCGATGGTGATAGACCACGCCCTTGGGGTCGCCGGTGGTGCCCGATGTGTAATTGAGCGCGATGGCGTCCCACTCATCGGCTGGGTATTCCCATTCAAAATCAGCATCGCCTTCGGCGAGCAGCTTTTCATAGGTGATGCTGCCTATTTTCGGCGCTTCGCCGTAGAGCGCGTCCTCCACATCGATGATCAAGAGCGGCTTGCCGGATTTTCGTAACGCCAACGCTTTTTTGATGGCGCCGGCGAATTCAGGATCGACGATGATGGCCTTGGCCTCACCATGGTCGAGCATGAAGGCCACCGTCTCCGGATCGAGCCGGATGTTGATGGCGTTGAGCACCGCGCCGGCCATCGGCACGCCGAAATGCGCCTCGACCATTGGCGGCGTGTTGGGCAGCATCACGGCCACGGTGTCATTTTTGCCGATGCCGCGTTTTTGCAAGGCACTGGCCAGCCGGCGGCAGCGCGTGTAGGTCTCGCTCCAGCTCTGGCGCAAATCACCATGGACGATGGCAAGACGCTCGGGATAGACTTCGGCTGAGCGCTGTATGTAAGCCAGCGGGGTCATGGGCGCGAAATTGGCCGGCGTACGCGGCAAATCGGTATCATACATACTGATCATGGCGGGTATCTCCTGAAGAAGAGGGTATTATTGATCCCCTGATGAGATTTTACGGGGAACGGGATCATAACAGACGATATTATAACTCCATAACATAATTATCTTTTTTGCCGTGGTTAACAAGCGAAATTTCCCATGGTATAAAACCCGGTCAGTCAGCGCGCCAGGCGTTGCGTCAGCACTTGGGCCAACAGCGGCGCCAGTGAATAAATATCGAGAAAGTCATCGCTGTGCCGTTCCGGATAGGAATCGGAACCGATGACTTTTTTTATCGGCGAGGCGGCGAGCTTTTCCCGCGCCCCCGGCGCCAGCACCAGATGGGTGGCCATGACCATCACCTCCTTGGCCCCGGCCTTGAGGCAGCGTTCGGCGGTCTGGATGATCGAGCCGCCCGTGCGGATCATATCGTCGCAAATAATCGCCGTTTTCCCTTTGACAACGCTGGAAATCTGGCCGACTATGGTCTTGTCGGTATCGAAGCGGTCCTTGTCGGCGGCGGTATGCGGGCAATCGAGAAGCCGCGCCAGCCGGGCCACCCGTTTCGAGAAACCGTAATCCGGCGACACCAGCACGAAATCCGTGAGGCCACTCGAGCGGATTTTTTCGACCACGAGATTATCGGTCCAGATATGGGTGGTGTGAATATCGCCGCTGTGCGAATGCAGCACCGCCTCGGAATGCAGATCGACGAAGGCGACGAAATCCGGCGTCGTCTGAAAGATCAGCCGCGTGCGCGTGACACCCTTGGGAATCTCGTACGAAAACGGTTTAGCCCGCTCCATCGTCGAGTAGCCGAGGAAAGGAATGACGACGTTGATGCTGGCGGCGTTCCAGTAGCGCCCGCCTTGGATCAGGTCGAGCAGTTCCAGATAGGCGCTGTCCGAGTGGGTGGCGCCGATGATCACCAAATCTTTGCCGGAGATGGTCTCCGGAAAGGCGTGATAGGTTTCGCCGTCGGCGAAGACCTTTTTGATCATCGGCACCAGAGGCAGACGCAGATGCGCGGCGATTTTCGCCGCCAGTTCCTCGGAAGCGCTGGTACTGACGAGAACGATTTCGTTGCTCATGGCCTTTTCCTAATTACAGGCGGGCGACAATGGCGTCGCCCATGGCGGCGGTACCGATGGCCTTGCCGGGGTCGCGGGCGATATCTTTTGTGTAAATGCCGGCGTCAAGCGTCGCCGCCACCGCTTGGTCGATGGCGTCCGCCGCCCTTTCCTGGCCCAAACTGTAGCGCAGCATCATCGCCGCCGACAGAATCTGCGCCAAGGGATTGGCGACGCCCAAGCCGGCGATATCCGGGGCCGAGCCACCCGCCGGTTCAAACAGACCGAAATTGTCGCCGTTCAAAGAGGCCGAGGCGAGCAAACCCATCGAACCGGTCAGCATCGCCGCCTCGTCCGACAAAATATCGCCGAACATGTTGCCGCACAAAAGCACATCGAACTGATGCGGGTCGCGTACCAACTGCATGGTGGCGTTATCGACATAGATATGATTCAGTTGCACGTCGGGAAATTCTTTGTGCACCTCCATCACCACCTGGCGCCACAGCACCATGGTGGTCAGGACATTGGCCTTGTCAACCGAGGTCACCTTGTTGCGGCGTTTTCTCGCGGCGGCAAACGCCAGGCGGGCGATGCGGGCGATTTCATGGCGCGTATAGCTCATGGTGTCAAAAGCGCGCTCGGCCTCGCCTTGGCCTTCGCGGCCCTTCGGCTGGCCGAAATAAATATCGGAAGTCAGCTCGCGCATACAGAGGATGTCAAAACCCTCGCCGACGATATCCGGGCGCAACGGGCAGGCGGCGGTCAGCGATTTGAAAACTTTAGCCGGGCGCAGGTTGCAGAACAGATCGAAATGCTTGCGCAAGGGCAGCAACGCCGCCCTTTCCGGCTGCTCCGCCGGCGGCAGGCTTTCCCATTTCGGGCCGCCGACCGAGCCGAAGAGGATGGCGTCCGACTCCTCGCACAGTTTCAGGGTTGAGGGCGGCAGCGCATGGCCGTGCCGGTCAATCGCCGCGCCGCCGACATCGGCCTCGTGTTTTTCCAGTTGAAAACCAAACTTCTTTTCGGCGGCGGCAAGCACCTTCAGCGCCTCCGCCATTACTTCCGGGCCAATGCCGTCACCGGCCAATACCGCGATCTTTTTCATGTTGTTCCTTTTTTCTTCTTTACCCATGCCGCCTTTGTCCACGGCTATCAACAACGCTGTCCTGTTTTACCACATCGGCGTTTCCGGCAAAGGAAAAAACAGCATGGGACAACGCGCGCTATGGCGGGACTATGGCTACGGGCTGGTATGCTCGGCCTGAAGAAACGACCGCAAGACGCTGGCATGGTTGCATGTTTCATCTTTAGCGCCATAGAGCAGCGTCACCTTCTCCCGTCCCGCCAACAGGGCGCGGAAGGCGGCCACGGTTTCCGGCATGGCTGCCAGTTCAAGACGGTAGCGCCGCTGAAACTCCGGCCAGTTTGCCTCTTCATGGTGGAACCATGTCCGCAGCCCGTGGCTGGGGGCGATGTCCTTGCACCAGAGGTCAATGCGCCCTTTGTCCTTGGAAACGCCTCGCGGCCACAGACGGTCGACTAAAACCCGGAAGCCGTCCTCTTCAGACCACGGCTCATAAATACGTTTGATGACAATTTCCATCCCCCCTCCTCTTCTCCCAAACGCGGCTACACCTCCGTCTTCCGTCCTCTGTCCTCTGTCCTCTGTCCTCTGTCCTCCGTCCTCTGTCCTCTGTCATGCGGCGGCTACGCAGCACCTTTTTGCGCGTCTCCTGCCAGGTGTGGCGAGTGAGGGACGAGGTTTCAAGGGCGTCGAGCATCTTGCGGTAGAGCGGCAGCGGCATGGCCAGGCTGAGTTCGTCGGTTTTCAGGAATTTACGCGCCGACGGGTCGAAGCCGCCGAGCACGGCGCATTCAATGCCTTTGCGCTGATAGGCCAGCGGCCAGGCAATGATATTGGAACAACCGGAACCGAAAGGCGACACCACCGCCTGATGATGCCCGGCGGCGTAGCAAACCAGTGAATAGAGGCCGGTCATCGCCTCGGGCCGGGCGAAAAAGATCACCACGAGAGGCGGCGTCTCGTACTGCGCCAACGGTTTCAGCACACAGTATTTGCCCGTCGGCTCCGGCGGCGCCGACTCCTCCATGAAAGCGCGCATGGCCTCCGGCGACGGCAGGTAATGCTCGCCCTCGAGGCCCGCTTCCGGGATGCCGGTGGAAACATAGCGCAGGTTCATTTCCAGATAGGGCCGGTACAGGCCGGCGTAGTAACCGCCGCCCATGCAGCCGCATTCCTCGAGGCTGATCCAAGCCGCCTTGCCTTTTTTACGCGCCAGCCACAGGTTGCCGATGATGCAGGAAAAATTGCCAAATGCCTTGCGCCAGTCGATGGCCCCGGCCGCTTCGCGCTCGCGGCTGAAAATCTCGCCGGGTTTCGGCCCATAGCCATCCGGCTTTTCGTCGGCATAACACATGCCGAAAGGGGCCTCGTCATGGCCGAGCAGTTCGAGCAGACGGTTCGTTCCCGCGATGATCGTTTCCATAGTGTCTCCTGGTGCTTTTGTTTGCCGCAATGCCCAGAGCCTTGGCCCCATGCCCGCCGATGCCCGTCGCAAAAGTCCGGCCCATCGGAGCGTTCATTATACAAGAGTGAACATTCCCCCGCCACGAGTGCTACAAGACGTTTTCTTTTGCTTGCCCAATTGCCTTTTCACTTCAAAGGAACATTGAAAAAGCGGTATCGGCAAAATGTCCGGTATGCGGAAGCAATAAATCTATTATTTTCTAGGTAAAGTGTTCTCCGTGAGCGGGCGATGCAAGCTTCTTGCGGACGCATAATAGTTCTTGTGATTCCTGCCCAGCGCACTATATTGCCGCCCCAACTATGCTTGGCCGCGCACTTCGGCGCCAGGCCGCCAGTCCATTACAGATAAGGAACAATGAACGACTCAGACGGCAGTCACGGTTGCTGGTCAACAGATCAGGAACACGAACACTCGCAACAACCTGAACACCCTGGATCGCGGTGCTTGAGCCGCGCGGCGGATACCCTGGACGGTCGGCGCTCTTTTCTCTAGCCCTCAGTTCACCTCCGGCCGCCGCTTGACCACCGCGGCCGCAATGGAGGTGAATCGTGCGTATTTTCATCTTTTTTTCTCTTACCCGCCTTAATCGGCCCTTCCCCCGGCGGGG
>Ga0209629_10003307_pt1 | contig 11486 bp, 12 predicted proteins | sample TergutCu122P5_FD_187286 | JGI IMG/M metagenome (GOLD analysis project Ga0209629, IMG submission 187286) | Cubitermes ugandensis P5 segment gut microbial communities from Kakamega Forest, Kenya - Cu122 P5 (SPAdes) (version 2) | ecosystem: Host-associated > Arthropoda: Insects > Digestive system...
CACACAGGAATCGCAGTTCTGCTCTGCCGAGACCTACGCACACTTATGGCAGCCCCACTACAGGCGGATGAACGACTGGATTCACCGGCATACCACGTGGAAAGTCTTTAAACACAGTTGCGGCTCAGTCACTCCGCTGATTACAGCGATGATCGAATCCGGCTTTGACATCCTTAACCCTGTGCAAATCAATGCCAAAAACATGAACCCCCAACAGCTTAAAGACGAATTTGGGCAACAGTTGGTTTTTTGGGGCGGAGGCGTTGATACCCAGCGTGTACTGCCTCACGGCACACCGGAGCAGGTCAAAACGCATGTCCGGCGTCAATGTGAGATTTTCGGCAGAGGAGGAGGGTTTGTCTTTAATTCGGTACATAATATTCAAGCCAACGTCCCGATCGAAAACGTGGTAGCTATGTTTGAAACACTCAATGAATTACGTAACAAATAAAAAATATAACGATGGAAAACTTGGTTTTATTAAAAGAAGCGATCGTGAAAGGTAATTTGGCCATGGCAGTTGAAGCGACAAATCAAGCCGTTGCCGAAGGGTATGACCCCCAAGTAATGATCAACGACTATATGTCGAAAGCGATGGAAGAAATAGGGCAACGCTTTGAAGAAGGCAAGGCCTTTGTACCCGAACTGTTGATATCAGCCAGGGCTATGAAAGGTGCGCTCGAAGTACTCAAACCCTTGCTCAAGGGCGAGAAAAGCAAACGATTGAGCACTGTCGTCATCGGAACTGTCAAGGGCGACCTGCACGATATCGGTAAGAACCTCGTCGCCTCTATGCTTGAAGGATGTGGTTTTGAGGTGATTAACCTCGGTGTAGATGTGTCGTCGGAAAAGTTTATCGAAGCAGTCAAAGCGCATAACGCAAACATTGTCTGCCTGTCCGCCCTCCTGACCACCACCATGACCTACATGAAAGAAATCATCGAAGCCCTTGACAAAGCAGGCCTTCGCAACGAAGTCAAAGTAATGGTCGGCGGCGCCCCAATCAATGAAACTTATGCGCGTGGTATCGGCGCCGACGGTTACGGCAACAACGCCAACTCCGCCGTCTCTTTAGCCAAAAGGTTGATTGCAGGATAATTATATAGTTTATAATTAATAGTTTATAGTTGATAGAAATATATTATACTTGTAAACAGGCAATTAAAATGAATATATTTGTAATTATTTTTTAGACTTTATTTAAAGATTTTTTAAACAAGTGATATATGTTAAACGAACAAACTCAGGCCCCTGAATTTGAGGGCATTAACCAGCATGGCGAAACAATTTCGCTTGCGCAGTTTAGGGGGAAAAAGGTGATCCTTTATTTTTACCCCAAAGACAATACACCCGGTTGCACTGCTGAGGCGTGCAGTTTGAATGATAAAAACGCCTTTTTCCTATCCACAGGGTATGTGATCATCGGCGTCAGCGCCGATTCTGTGGAGAGTCACAAGAAATTTCACGAGAAATATCAACTGACATTCAATCTGATATCCGACCACGAACGTAACATCATCAACCTGTATGGTGTTTGGGGCGAAAAGAAACTGTATGGCAAAACCTCTTTCGGTTTATTGCGTACAACCTTTGTAATCAACGAGAAAGGAATCATTGAGAAGGTATTCAAAAAAGTGGATACAAAAACTCACGCCGATCAAATCATTCAAGCATTGAAAATAGACAACGCTTGAGTGATTCCGGCAAAAGACAACTGCAATGTTTTTTTGACGGGGTTGCCCTGAAAAAAAACGGGGAAAATGACGATTATTACAATAAGTATTGTAACTTTGCGAGGTATTATTAACGATTTTTTTTGCGTATGGTATAACAAACATGCTTATAAGCATAGAATAAGACATAAAATAGCGGATTGCTATTTATTCTTGTCTTCAATTTCCACATTATTACCCAATTTTTTGGGTGATGCTTCAAGAATAAAGTTAGCGAAACGCCGCGATTGCGGCGTGGAACAACTTGTTAGAAGCATAGGCGTGGAAACCTGAAGACAGACAGGCTGTTTCCACGCTATTTTTATTGCCTGATTTACAATGAGATAATTATATGCTATTATATAGAAATTAAATTCAAAATGTTATGTATCAGTTAGATAGAAAAACAAAGATGATTGTCGGCAGAGGCAACACAATGGAGTCCGGAGACCATTATAAAAACGGGGCAAGTCCGAAAAGCCAGATGAATAAGAGAAACTTTTTGAAACGCTTTGCGCTGTTATCGTCAGGGGCATTTGTTTTTGGCCGTCAGGCAGGAGCGCAATGTGGACACTCTGAAGTGCGGGTGTACAATAAATAAAACTCCTTTAAGGGCAGGCTCTTCAGCGCCTATGCAGATACTGAATGCTGATGGAATGCCACAAGTATATCAATACTTATATATTGGAAAATTCAATGTATTATCTTAAACTCCAAAATCCTGTTATGATATATTTAGATACTCAGGTCATTGTGCCCACAAAAGTAAAATATTCTCTTTATACCTATAAAAAGACCTTTGATCAGGACGATGGCGGCAACAATGCCAACTCCGCCGTCTCATTAGCCAAAAGGTTGATTGCTGGGTAAAGGACGATAAACCCATAACAAGGAGACATTATTTCCGCATCAAAGGGTTACATGTCCATCTTGAAAGAAATAAGATTGAAAAACATAAAAACTTTTTTCTAAAAAAAAAATTATGTTTTTTTGTTTTTTTTTAAAATGTTTTTGTATATTTGCAGTCGAAAAAAACGATTCAAAATGGAATATCTTTTTGATTTTTTTAAAAAATAAAATACCTGTCGAAGAATTTTGAAATCGAATGGAAAAAATGCGGGCATAAAGCCAGTTAATTATAAATTTTAAAAACAAATTTTTATGAGAAGTTTACAAAAAATCAGAATGTTAATTGCCGCATCGGCAATTATGTTAGTGGGGTGTACCAACGAAATGATAGACCCATCTAATGAAGAAAAGGCTCAACCTATTGAAACGTATAGAGTTTCGGTTGACGAAGCAGCAGATCAGTTAAAGTGTTTTCTGAATGCAATTGAACAGAATGAAGTGAAAACCTATGCTAAAAACACATCCAAATCAGAGGAGCCCAAGAAAATTAAAAATGTAAAAGTGGTGAAAACAAACAACAAAGGTGTCAAAGACTATGCAAAAAGCATTGGTTTGGACGAGATGAACCTCGACACATTGTTGTATGTCATTAACTTTGAAGACAATGCAGGCTTCTCTTTACTCGGCGCTGATAAACGTAGCGGAGGTATTTATGCTCTTGTTGATAGCGGTTATTTTGATGCAGAGAATCCGGAAATGAGCGATAATCCTGGATTCATAATTTTTATGGAAAATGCATTCCGTAAAATTTTATTAGACATGAAAAAACATCAAGATAATCTCTCTTATGCTAGTATGGCACCGGATCCACCGGGATCAGACGGTGGTGGTGGCGGAGGAGGTAGTGGCGGCACCTTAATACAAACGACAACTGCTACTGTGGCTCCAAAACTGAAAGTAAAATGGGGACAGGGACTCCCTTATAATCATTTTTGCCCTGACAAAGGATCAGGTCTTTGTCCGACCGGTTGTGCAGTGACTGCTGTTGCTCAAATTTTATCTTATTTCCCTACAATAGGATCAGTGAGTTGGTCTGACAACTATGGGTCGTCTTTAGGGACTAAATACCTTAACTGGAGTAGAATCATAAGCGATAGTGAAAGTAACATTCCTTATGGCGTTTTAACTTTATTTAATACTGCATCTATAGATGAAGTTGCTCATTTGATGCGCTATTTGGGAGTCGCTATGGGCGCCGATTATCAAACAAACTCAACAAGTGTAGATAAAGGAAATGAAGTAAATTGGATGAGAAATTGGGGTGGATTGAGCGCTACATCATTTAGCGGTTATAATGATAATAATATAATAAACGGACTTAATGCGGACAAACTTATTTGCATTGGGGGGTTTAGAGGTTATGACAATTGGATTCTGTGGAAAGATTATTGGGGCGGTCATTTATGGGTCATAGACGGTTATCGGAAAACTACCTCTGTTTATACAGACCAAACCATTGTATCAACATATGTACATTGTAATTTTGGTTGGAACGGTTCTGCGGACGGCTATTATAATAGCGGTGTATTTGATACGTCAAAAGGACCTCAGTCAAAAGATGCCGGAAAAGATCAAAATCAAACTCTTGGAACTGATTATTATCGTTATAATCTTGAAATCTCAGTTGTTGGCCATTAAAAAATAGATGACTATGAAAACAAAAATAATGTTATATAGTCTTCTCTTTCTTTTACTGTCAGCAAGCAGTTGTACCAATCATGGTGGAGAAACTTCAGACGTTGTTTTTAACCCTATGATAATTATAAGATACACAGATATGGATGGTAATTTAATAAAATTCGTAATAGAAGATTTGTCAGCCATAGATGATAAGGGAAGCGGAGTCATTGAAGTACTTTCCGTAACGGATTTAATTAGCGGGGAAGAAAAAGAATTTTTCGTATCGCGCGTGAATACACCTTATTATCCGGGATTTGCTATTTTAGGAATGGATTCGTATTCGTTTGGTGAAAGAAAGCCGATTCCAAAAGCAAATCTTGAATACCTGATTCGTTACAAAATTCCATCTTTATTCGGAGAAGATCATGTTGAAGAATTGAAAGTGAAATATGAAGTAAATTTATGGGGTAAATTTACAGATGCATGGTATAATCAAAAACAGATGAATCTTATTAATATTTTAGATTATATGAAAGATCGAGAGGCTGATGCCGAACTTAAGGAAGAAATATATAAAATGTCGTATTGCGGTGTTCCCACTGCTGATATCGGCTGGAACGATCTTTCGGTTTTTATTCCCGTGGATACCGCTAAAATAGAAAAATGAACCCCAAGCCGGCGTAGAGCGTTCCTCGCTGACAGCCCAATATTAATCACCAATTTCGAAAGCTGATAAAAGTGTTTTAGAAAAAAACACTTTTATCAGCTTTTTGTTATTTATAAAAAACTGTTTTTTGCCGTCATTGAAAATATCTTCTGTATCAATTATTTGAGATTTTACGGACAGCGTTCGTAAAATCTCGTCATGTCCCGTGTCGTGAGTTTGTAGTATTACGGACACTGTCCGTAAAAAGTGTGGGTACAACGTGGAAATTTACAAAAAAATGACGCTTCTAATGCTACTTTTTTGCAGAGACCCGAAGCGCGTTAAAACCCTCCGAAAAACCGTTGCAAACTTAAACAATGTTTTTGAAAAAACAACAAAAACCGCAACTTTTTCTTTGTAAGACAAAAATAATGCCTACCTTTACGCCATATTTTTAAAATTTCATTTTTTTAATGCATTATAAATATGTATATTGAACAAATTACAGCCCGTGAAATATTGGATTCGCGCGGCAATCCGACCATCGAAGTAGATGTGTTATTGGAATCAGGGATTAAGGGACGTGCCTCAGTGCCGTCGGGCGCCTCAACAGGCGAAAATGAAGCGCTGGAATTGCGTGATGGCGATAAAAAACGCTATCTCGGCAAGGGAACGCTTAAAGCCGTAGACAATGTAAATCAGAAGATTGCACCAGCCCTCATCGGAGTTTCTGCACTTGAACAGCGTCGTATTGACAAGAAAATGCTTGAGTTAGACGGCACGCCTACCAAGTCAAATCTCGGCGCCAACGCCATTCTCGGCGTTTCACTGGCAGTGGCAAAAGCTGCAGCCAACTATTTGGACATTCCGCTCTACCGGTACATTGGCGGCACGAACACATTCGTATTGCCCATCCCGATGATGAATATCATCAACGGCGGCTCACACAGCGATGCACCGATTGCTTTTCAGGAATTTATGGTTCGCCCGATTGGCGCTCCTTCCTATCGCGAAGGGCTGCGCATGGGCGCCGAAATTTTCCACTCGCTGAAAAAAGTGCTGCACGACAGAGGATTAAGTACGGCTGTCGGCGATGAAGGCGGTTTTGCTCCGGCATTAAACGGAACGGAAGATGCACTCGAATCTATCTTAATTGCCATCAAAGCAGCAGGTTACGAACCAAGTAAAGACGTGACAATCGGCTTGGACTGCGCTGCATCTGAATTTTACAAAGACGGCGTTTACGACTATACAAAGTTTGAAGGTGCAAAAGGCAAAAAACGCACTTCCGACGAGCAAGTGGATTATTTGGAAGAACTTATGAATAAATATCCGATTGATTCGATCGAGGACGGAATGAGCGAAAATGACTGGGATGGATGGAAAAAACTGACCGACCGTATCGGGAAATGTTGCCAACTCGTTGGTGATGACTTGTTTGTAACTAATGTTGAGTTTCTTTCAAAAGGAATCGCTATGGGTTGCGCAAACTCCATTCTGATTAAAGTGAACCAAATCGGCTCATTGACCGAAACACTCGACGCTATTGATATGGCTCACCGTCACGGATATACGACCGTCACCAGCCACCGTTCGGGTGAAACCGAAGATGCTACGATTGCCGACATCGCCGTTGCCACGAACAGCGGCCAAATCAAGACCGGCTCTTTGAGTCGAAGCGACCGTATGGCGAAATACAACCAATTGCTTCGCATCGAGGAAGAATTGGGAAGTTTGGCTGTATATGGCTATAAAAGAATCAAATAAAAAAGTATTGTCATCAAAAACAGCGACTGTTTGTAAAGTCGCTGTTTTTGTTTGATTTTTTTGTGAAAGAGAAGTCGGACTAAAATAGATGTTGAAAAAATAAGAAAACAGACTGATGAAACGTAAAAAAAGTTTGGTTACTTATATATTGATTTTCTGCGGATTATTATTGCTGATCATGGTACTTACCCGCAGTTGTTTTTATTCGATCAACCAGCCGTTTTTGAGAAAAACGGGTAAACTGATTGATAAGGAAAAATCTGAATATTATTATGGTGGCTACGGATTTTTCAAAAATAATATTTACTATTGGAAAAACCAGGCCTTTGGAGATACTCCTGAAAAACTCAAAAATGCAGATAAAGAAACATTTAAGGTTCTGTCCGCATTTTTTGCCAAAGATAAGAACGCTGTGTATTTCAGGTCGGCAGCCGATACAAATGTCGATGTTTCTACTTTTGAAGTGATCACAGTTTATGACAATCCGGACGATCTCAATGGAAGTTTGGTAATGAAGGATCAGCGCCATGTTTACCAGCTTGACGATGCAGCTTCGACCGATGAAAACAGGGTGTTCAAAATCGTTGAAGGCGCCAATCCTGCTTATTTTCAACATATTGGAAATGACTGGAGTAAAGATGATCAAAATGTGTTTTTTCGCTACCGGAAAGTAGACGCCGATTTCAACACTTTTGCCAATCTAAACGCCTATTTTTCAAAGGACAGGAATTTTCTGTATTCAGTGAAAAAAACGCCTTCGGCTGACAATGCTAACATTACCATTAGTATAGAAAAAATACAGTGCAATGGAGACGAACTGGTGCGTATTCCGGAAAACAGTAATTATGTGCGTACCAAAACGGCCATTTATTACAACAAAGATGGGGCTTTGAGCGGTGTTCAAATCAAAGATACGTCCAGTATTGAGACACTTTACGGTGATATGTGGCTCAAAGTGAGCGGGAAAATTGTGCTTTACGGAGCATGGTTTGATAAACCGGGAGTGGACGGGAAAACTTTTAGTTCAGTTGGCGGTGATTTTTTCAAAGATGAAAGACATATCTACTTTTGGCCATTAGACACGCGGAATCTGATAATTATAGATAATGCTAATATACAGACATTTGCGTATGTTGGCGGTCACTATGCAAAAGACATCAACCATGTTTATTATCAAAATGATATCGTAATCGACGCTAATCCGCTAAATTTTCGTTATGACGAAAAAAGTGATTATGGATACAGCGGAGACAACGTATATGTGATGGGAAAGAAAAAGAAGTAGTTCGAAACAATTAGTTAAGTATAAAATAGTTATCAACTGTATTAACAAGTAAACAAAATGAAAAAAGTACTCACATTCATTGCTTTATTGACAGCAATGACAGCAACACAGGCACAAATTACGGGCGACTGGAAAGGTACGCTCGAAGTACCGGGAATGAAGTTGGAATTGATTTTCCACATCACAGGAGAGGGCGACAACTTGGCGGCAACACTCGACGTCCCCTTGCAAGGTGCAACAGGTATTCCTGCAAAGGCAACATTTGCAAACAATAGTCTGACTATCAACGTAACAGCAGCAGGAATCAAGTATTCGGGAGCACTCGACGGCTCAACGATCAACGGTAATTATGAACAGGCAGGCATGACCTTGCCGCTCAAACTTGAAAAATTCGAGTCCAAGTTGCCGGGGAAAATTGAACTTGTATCTTCCGAAGCCGATCTGAAGGCGCTACAAGCCTTAGACAAAGGCGATTACAAGTACAAAGTCGAAGACTATTTTGCCCGTCCGAAAGCCAGTTCATTTCAACTCTCGCCGGACGGGAAATACATGTCCTACATGGAGAAAGAAGACGGCTCTACCAAACGGCATGTGTATGTAAAAGAGATTGCTACGGGCAAAGTTACCCGTGTCATTGAGGAGAAAGACGAACTGATCAAAGGTTATGGATGGATCAACGAAACACGCCTTGCTTATGTGATGGACAAAGGAGGCAACGAAAATTTCCATATCTATGCCGTTAACCTTGATGGCTCCAACAATATCGACTTAACGCCGTTTGAAGATATTCGGGCAGGCATTGTAAATTTGCTTAAAGAACAGAAAGATTATATTATTATTCAGATGAATAAGAATAATAAACAGCTTTTTGACCCTTACAAACTCAATGTCAATACCGGCGAATTGACCCAATTGTACGAAAATACCAATATGTTAAATCCTGTAGCCGGTTATGTTTTCGACAAGGATGGCAACTTGCGCGCACTCACGAAAATGATCAATGGCGTTGAGACAGAACTTTGGTATAAAGATTTGACAACCAATGAATTTAAAATGATTCACCACGGGACATGGTACGAAGGTTTTGCAATTGTCGATTTCGATTATTCGGGCAAGAACCCTGACTATGCTTATACGGCAAGCAATGTAGGCAGCGACAAAACGCGAATTGTGCTGTATGATTTTAAAAACAATCAAATTGTAAAGGAGGTTTTCTCCAACCCCGATTACGATGTTTCAGATGTAAGTCTTTCGCGCAAAAGAAATTACGAAATTGATTATTTTGCATATATAGGCGATAAGTATGTGACCGTCCCTCAGAGCGCTTTCTATAAAGACCTGAATGAGAGGATGCTCAAAGAATTTGGCAACAGGGAATGTCATGTCGTCGGGTTTGACGATAATGAAAATACATTCCTCATCTATGTGACAAGTGATAAGTTATATGGTACTTACTATCAATATGATAACAAATCAAAGAAATTCTCTTTGCTCTACGATCTGATGCCTCAGCTCAAAGAAAGTGATATGGCTGAAGTGCGTCCCATCACGTTTAAAAGTCGTGACGGACTGACGATTCACGGTTACATCACGCTGCCCAAAACTGCGTTGGAAGGTAAAAAAGTGCCCCTCATTGTGAATCCGCATGGAGGTCCGCAGGGAATACGCGACAATTGGGGTTTCAATCCTGAATGTCAATTGTTTGCCAGTCGCGGATATGCTACCTTGCAAGTAAATTTCAGAATATCAGGTGGATATGGAACAAACTTTCTCAAAGCCGGTTTTAAGCAAATCGGTCGCAAATGTATGGACGATATAGAAGACGGCGTGAAATATGTTGTTTCTCAGGGCTGGATCAATCCTGATAAAATCGCGATCTACGGTGGCTCGCATGGCGGCTACGCTACACTGATGGGCATGATTAAAACACCTGATCTATATGCCTGTGGTGTAGATTATGTCGGCGTCTCCAACATTTTTACCTTTATGAAATCAATTCCGGATTACTGGAAGCCCTATTTAGCCATGTTAAAAGAAATCTGGTATGACACTGACGTACCGGAAGAGGCGGAGATTGCGCGTGAGGTATCGCCTGTTTATCAAATAGATAAAATCAAGGCTCCGCTCTTTGTTGTGCAGGGCGCCAACGACCCGCGCGTCAATATCAACGAGGCAGATCAGATTGTGGAAACGCTGCGCGGCAAAGGCTTTGATGTGCCGTATATGGTAAAATACAATGAAGGTCATGGTTTTGCACGCGAGGAAAACAGGATGGAACTGTATAAATGTATGCTCGGTTTCTTTGCCAAAAATTTTTAACAATAGACTGTTTGTTAGCAGGTTTGATGTATTAAGACTGGCGGCTTCGACGGGTCGCCTGTCTTAATGCTTCGAAACTTCATGACAGCAACCCGAACTGTAATCACGGTTTCCGATAAATATTGAAATACGCAAAAAAATGAACTATAAAATCAAAACGATTCTTATCACATTGACTGTTACGCTGTTAGTATTTACAGGCTGCGAACAGGCCAAAACAAAAGCCATTGCAGCGCTTATCAATAAAGGATTACCGGCAACTTCTAACGGCGTAACCGTTCTCAAGGCGACGGCAGAGCCTGATAACACAGTCAGAATCAATGCACACATCAATACCGAACTTGGACAATATGTATCGGAAGGTTTTTTCGACAAGTTACGGCCTGCACTGAAGTCGGCGTTTGTCAATTCGCTGGATGAACAGAGTAAAGAGATGATCATCGACGCCAACATCACGTTGATTTACGACTTCAAAAAAGCGGACGGCGCACCACTTGGTGAAATTGCCATCTTACCCGATGATTTGAAAAATACAAAAACAGTTGTTAACCAGCAAGATGCAGTTGCGGGAGCGCTGACGCCCCAAACGATGGTAGATGCCGTGAAGCCGAATTTGCCGATGGTGGTCAGCGAGAAAACAGAGATGACGCTTGTGGATATTTACATCAAGGACAATGTGTTACATTATGTGTATGAAGTGCCGAAAGCGAATATGATTTCGGAGGATCCCGGCAAAGTGAAAGCAGCTATCATTGAAACCCTTGGAAATAATCCGACACTCAAAGACTTCATTGTTAGCGGAATAAATGTTCGATTTGTTTACAACGAAAAAACAGACAAAACGCCCATTGTATCCATAGATATTACAAAAGAGGATTTTAAATAAGAATGGCCACGGTTGGTTATAAGAACAAATCTTCGGGATAAGTGATTTCGATTAAAGACAATCCTTTGGCAGGAACGGATGTGCCTGCATAGCAACGGTTTCGCGCTTCGATAATTTGCCGGAACCCGACAAGTGAACAGTTCCCCCGCCCAACTTCAAAAAGCGTACCGACGATGGCGCGAACCATGTTTCGCAAGAACCGGTCGGCTTTAATTGTAAAAACCCACAACGCTCCTTCCTGCTTCCATTCGGCTGATTCAATCCGGCAGATATTCGTCTTCACATCTGTATGCAACTTGCTAAAACTCGTAAAATCAGTGTATTCCAATAGGAGTTGACAAG
>Ga0209629_10003308_pt1 | contig 11485 bp, 15 predicted proteins | sample TergutCu122P5_FD_187286 | JGI IMG/M metagenome (GOLD analysis project Ga0209629, IMG submission 187286) | Cubitermes ugandensis P5 segment gut microbial communities from Kakamega Forest, Kenya - Cu122 P5 (SPAdes) (version 2) | ecosystem: Host-associated > Arthropoda: Insects > Digestive system...
GCACTGAAACATGCCAAAGCGAAAAGCATAGAAGTCCATCTCAACGTGGATGAAGAAAATGTTTACCTTTCTGTAGTGGACGACGGCGCCGGCTTTGACCTCCAAAATGCGCCGCAAGGAATGGGAATAAGGAATTTAAATACCCGCTTGGCTGCTTTCGGCGGGAAGATGGATATTTACTCAGAACCGGGGAAAGGGACGGAGGCGAATGTGGAAATGAAATTATAAAAAAAGCATTGATCGCCTCCCCCATATTAAATGTTTACTTTGTTTTTAATATATCTTCCGGTATATCCTGCGGAGTAGTTGTGTTTTTTAATACAGCATACACGGTTTGGGTGCTGCTATCCCACAGTTCTATTTTTACACCTCCATAAATGCAAGCATTTGTAACCGTCAAATCACAGATAATCGGTCCGTCGTCCCATTTTATTTTATCGTCTTTTATATCTATGATATTTGAAGAATGAAAACCGCCATGAAATGCCGAGCTGGCTATCCCTGTGTTCTTTTTTATCGGCAAGAGAAATAGTTTATCAGCTGATAATTCAAATTTTGTAACTTTTGTTAAATCAGACGAAAGAGTTAATAACAGAACTACATCTTTTGAATTTGCAAATGGTATCGTTCCTGAATAAACTTGATCGGAAAAAAACGCATGTTTAAGATCTGCCCTATATCCATTACCCTCTAATCTGGGTATATGAGTAAGAACTTTACTCTCTCCTTTTTTATTTTCAACAAGGAAAAATAACGGCGGAGTTTCCAGTTCTTTAGACTCATTGGGAGAAATGCCTTCAAACCCAATAAACAGGAATCTATCCTTAATATCTCCCATTTTAATTACAATGCTGTATTTAACTGATTTTGAAGTATCGCTTACGATAGTTTCATTTGTCGTTATTTCCTTTTGAAGGTTAGTTTTCAAATCCGGTTTTCCGGCTATAGCTCCATACAAACGTTCTGATATTATTTTCATATTAGCTTCATTTGCTTGAAGCAATGAATCGGAACAAGTTACTACAATATCTCCTGTTTGTTGCATTTCGATGGAAATGCCTGCTTTGTTCGTTTCCGGTTTTACCTCGATATAGGTATCGTACTTTTTTAAAATACTTTTCGCATCCGGTCCACAGCTATTTAAACCGATGATCACAGAAAAAATCATCCCAATTACAACGCCTCTCATGAGGCATTTCATCTTTTTCAATTCTACAGTCTTCATATTTTTATACATATATTAAGTGAATAAAAAATTATATCGGGACAAAATTAGAATGTAAATCTTATATAGTTATCCCCTCATGTGGGGATATATGAAATTTTTTTACGTTTATTCTTTCGGCGGAAAGATGGAGCTATTTTCCGAGCCGGGGAAAGGGACGGAAGCGAACGTGGAAATGAAATTATAAGCGCTGTAAATAGCTCTGAAAGAGCGGTAATCAATAGCGTCGGGCAACGCCCGACGGAGCAGAAACACCAAAAGTGAAAGCGCTGAAAGCGCGTAATCATTGGTCAACATTCGATTCCGCCTTATGATTTCGCCCTTTCAGGGCTTAATGAGATACAACAACTCACTTCCTCGTCGGGCGTTGCCCGACGCTATTGATTTAAAAGGCTTTCAGCCTTAACCTGACGGCTATAGTTCTTTGCTTATTGTCCAAGCTAAATAAAAACAAAGAACAGCTAATATTATCACTTCTTTTATGAAACCCCACTTGACAAAAATGCGGCATAATTGCTTTTTGCATAATCCGCATAAGTACCAACAATGATATCTTTTATTGCCGTTTCTGTTTTAAAAAGAAAAAATCAAAAATCCAACTCTTCCGTCACTATATGAATTGAATACATTTTTTAATGCTTGTTCCTGCACTTTGATTTTCCTTTTCTTGAGCAAGCGCTTGCTTGCTACTCATCACTAAAACGGTAGTAAATAATACCGTTAAAATAAACATTTTCCTTTTCATGTTATTCTTCATTTTTTCAGCGCTTCGTCAAACAAAGTTCCCGCATAACGAGGAGTCGGCTCGAGGACGTAGGGTTTTTCACCTAACACAACTGTAAAGAAAAGAGGAACAGTATATAATTCTGCAGGATTCTTAGGACTTTTATCTACTCCTTTAAAGTATATAAACATTATTTTTGACGAAGGCTCAAATTTTATTCGAACAACTTGATTTGAAATTTCATCTCCTTTCTCGAAATGACGTGTCAATTGCCCATTTTCAATAGTAAAAGGTTGATAATGATTATTATAATTTTCCGGATCGAAAAAATAAATCTGCGAAAGCAAATATCCTTGATTTTGCCCGTTATTTTTAATGATGGGATTAGAACTCGTCCAATAGACGATATAATCATTCCCCGATTTTGTAATCGAAGCGATAGACATTCCAATTAAATTGTCTTTCGGCGCCACAGGCGTCGCTTCCTTCAGATTGTTCAACAGTTGAACGGCTTTTTGTTTCAGTTCATCGTCTTTGGATTTTTGTTGCCCAAATGCAAAATGCACAGTTAAAAAAAGGCAAGTCACGATTGTAATCAAAATTTTCTTTTTCATGTTTGTATAAATTTATTTTGTGAATAAAAAATAATATCGCAACAAAATTATCGAGTAAATTTTATACATTTATCCCCTCATGTGGGGATATATACATTTTAACGTTTATTTAATAATTATAATTTGAATTAACATGGCATAATTACATAATTAATTCTTTTTCGCTATAATAATTTGGATTAATGAATTATTTCCACTTACCTTTGTAGCCGTAAACGACAATAATGTTGTTTATATATCAAAACGATATTAATCTCTTAAAAATCATTAATTATGATTACTGTTAAGGCCGCGAGGAGGCCTAATCCTCAAAAACCATCAGAAGAGTTTAAGTACTACGCTCAAACAACTTCCTCCAAAAAAGTAGATTTGAATCAATTGGCAGATTTAATGTCAGACGGGTCGACTGTTCGCCGGAACGATATCTATGCCGTACTTGTAGGAATGGTAGATACGTCTATCAAGCTTCTGCAGGATGGCAATCGTGTTGTTCTCGGTGATCTGGGTACTTTTTATGTGTCTGTACAAAGTTCGCCGGTTGATTCCATCGAAGATTTCAGCATTCACCAAGTAAAAGGCAACAAAGTTAATTATTTGGCGAGTCAAACAATCAAGAAGGCAATGCGTAGCGTCAGTTATTCGGCAGCTAAAAAAGGAAGCTGAATAAAATCTTAAATTTATTTAGAGGCTGTCTCGAAAGCATCAGGTCATTGCGGTTAAAGAACGCAATGAAAATCTTTCAAGACAGTCTCTTTTTTTTGTTGTATCAAGAAAAATGATACTAATGACTTTTATAAATGATACTAATGACTTTTATAAATGGTACTAATGACTTTTCAAAATGATACTATTAACCTTCAAAAGTGATACTATTGATTTGTTACGCCACCCCCAATTGCTTCGCTTCATTGGAAAGGCAATATGGGCGAATTCGATTCTTTCAGAAAATGTCGACTCCGCTTCGCTCGACATGATGACTATTATACGCGCTTTAATCCTTCGGATTAGGACGCCTCCTCAATAGATGTTATAATGAGGTGCGAAACATTAGTTAATCATAATATATGTTTTGTACCTATTCAAATGAAAATGCTCCTATTCCAGTAGGTAATGTATCGTCCGGAAGAAACTTTGTTATTACTGGGCGCTATTATCCGGCGCCGGTGTAAATACATCAGAAAGAACTAAACCTGTTAATATCTTTTTAGCGTTAAAAACTATTTCAAGATTGCCATCCTTGTTGAAACGGTAAAATAAAATATTGGAATAATCACTATTTGATTCATATTTACCATTGTCTAAAAGAATGATAGTCTCCCCATCATATATAAATTCTATTCCCTTATAAATTGTTGAGAAATAAATCCTATTATCTTTAATGACCAATGTACTTGTGCCAAATAAAGCTTTTTGCTTGTAAATTCCGTCCAATAGTTTTGGATGAACATTCCTGTAATCGATATACTCTTTGATGCCTGCCACTTCCTTTTTTGCACGCTCCAATTTATTCGCATTATATATAGGAATCAAACTAACATTATAAAATGGTTGCTTTTCCACAATTTTGAAATAGTAATATTTTCCTGCTTCTACCGATTGATAATTTGAACCGAGACTTATTGAATTTGATATCAATGAACTGGCTTCATCTGAAATATCATAAGTTCCGGAACGAAGCATCTTTATTGGCAATACTTCGTAATTGTTCCATTTACTGCTATCAGCAATAACAACACAAGCATAATCTTCCAGTGGAATATCAGGAGTCAGGGTAATGAGTTTGAGTGCACTTGCAACATTTTGAGCTCTCCTCACAGCATTTTCTGCATTATCCGACAGTTTTTTAGCTGAAACTAATTTGGATGATCCGCACGAAACTGCCATTATTGCTGCCATAAGCAACATTGCTACTTTAATATTTGTTCTTATTGTATTCATTTTTTTTTCGATTTTTTTGCCCCATTTAAAGGCGGTTTATGTTAAACCCTACAACACATTAATATTGTTAGTATCTACGCTATTATACTTCTTGCATTTGGGACATTTGACAATGGTTTTGCTTTTGACGCGAAGGGCGTCTTTCCACTCGTGCCCGCAGGAGCCGCAAACAATGTTGCTTACAAAATTGTCGGTAATCCCTTTTGAAGCCATCACAATAGCTGAAAACGGAAACTGAGTGTAGCTTCCTTCGCATTGCGCCAGCGACAGGTTTGTTTGAAAGGGCAGTAAATTAACGAGATACAAGCCATCCTTATCCAATCCCCATACTCCCTCTGCCGGCGTTTCTACCTGAATGTAATAGAAAGACTGAGTTACTTCTCGAGAGGCGAGAAATTGTTTTGCCTCTTCTGCCGACGAAGCGGCGTAATATTCGTAAGTATATTGGCCTTTCACCTCTTTGCCGAGCGATCGCAACTTGGGTTGCTTTTGCGATTCTGCAATTCCGGCGACGGCCTCATTTTCAGTGGAAGCAGTTTCATTTTTTGGCGTTGTGTTCGCAGATGATTCCAATACAACAGGATGATTTTTTCGAGGATAAAAAGCAATTGCTAATGCAATGAATGCAGCAGGTATAAGAATGCTCGAAAGCAAGTTAGGTAATGTAATGGCTAAGTCCTGTAGAACGAAACCCTCAGAGATGGCAAAGTCGTAGATTCGCAATAGCAGGATTATGCTTGCAAATACAATTACCAATATAGCTGCGATGCGTATAACGGATTTATTTTTCCGGATAAATAAAGCGGCAGAAGTAAACAGAATAAGCGCCAAACCAAGCAGACTTATTATTCCTTCCAAGATAACTATTTTCCATCCATATCTTTCAAATTGAGAGATATAGTCCACAAAGTAAAAGATCCCAAGTATAAACGAAATCGCTGCTGACGTCATCAGCAAAATAAATGCAACCCTTGTTTTTCCGTCCGTGGTATCATTTGCTGTGTCACTCAAAAATAAAATACCAGAAACCAAGAAAAATACTAAGGTTACTAAAGGCAATACAAATTGTAAAAGAAGAGTTGAAAAAGGTAATTCAGAAAACCTAATCTGCAACATAACATTTGTTATAATCGCTATACCCGAAGCTACTATCAACATTATTCCCGCACTTTTCAGCCACGCCGGCTTATTAATTATCTGCCGGTTTTTCTTATGGGTAGCCAAGGCATAAATATCCCATATAAGAAAAAGACATCCTACTACTACCAATGCTGTGCTGCTATGTGTTCCACGCAGCGCCATTTCACCGCTTAATCCACCCCAAATTAAGAAGAGGCTAAAAATTAGCCCAAAAATTTTCCATCCAAGACTGTTTGTTTTCATGATATTTTTTTTAACGATAGTTTGAAATAATGCTTGAATCCATCTATATAAGCTTCCTTATTCTCTGAAGCTACAGATAAGGATGCAGGCCCTTTTGTTTTTTGCCCGCACGAAACTGCCATTATTGCTGCTATAAGCAATAAAACTACTCTAATACTCGTTCTTTTTGCATTCATTTTTATAAATTTTTTATGCCCCATTCGGAGGCGGTTTATACAATTTTTATTATTTTCTAATGTCTCGCATATCTTTTAATTCATTTGTAAAAAGCTGCTCTTTCCCGTCCCTGAAGGGCCGAAAGCAACTGGTCGACACAAAATGTCAAATTTACAATCGCTTTAAAATTATTAAAAGGCTCTTATGCGTCACCTCCAAATTAACTACATCTGCACCTTGTGTTGCATCAAACTCGTAACCGCTTTCCGGCCAATTGAATGGCGACCCATCAAGTTGTCCTACTTTCACCAAATTCTTTTCCTTTGTCGTGTTAAATTTCAATTCTGCCTCTCCATAAGAAATATTTCCTACTTTCGTGCCGTTCAGAAAAACGCTAAATTTTCCTCTTTTTAATGAGTCATTGACTTTAACAGTTACTGTAATTGGATTTTCTAAATCAGCAACAGTACTTATGTTTTCTATAAAATTGGTTTGTTCTTTTTGTAGAACTTGGCTTTCATTATGAGTTTTCAAGTCGCCAAAATTAAGCACAATCAAAACAACGCCTGCTAATAAAAATATCACTCCGTAACCAATCTGTCCCATAGCTATAATTACAATCCCCATAATTACGGCAATAATTCCTCCAATAATTTTCATAATCGAATTAAATTTCATTTTTTAAATCCCTAATTTGTGTCGGGCGCAACTTCTATGTTAATTTTATTACTTTCTAATGCGTTTTAACTCATTGATAAAAATCTGTTCTCCCCCGTCCCCGAATGGGGACACACATTGATAACCCCTTCGGAGATAAGTTCGCAATACATGTATTTTCACCATTTGGAAATCAAAACTTATATCCTTTATTTTCAATAATATCTATAAATATCAAATACTTTTTATCTCATTGTTTCTCCTCGAAATTTCGTCAAACGGGTGCGTGCAGATATTTTTTGAACGTTTTTAGTAATAACTTCTTTTTTTCGTTTACTTTCTCTATTTTTGCTGTAAATAAACTGCACCTCTATTATTTTGGTTCATTTCATAAGTTTTCCCCGCTTCAAAATGAAAGGAAACATTAATATTTTTTCGTTCATAATACATATTAGCGCCATAATCCTCTTTGTAATCTACAATAAAATTATTTGTTCCCGCTGGTATTTGAATAGTGGTTTTAGAAAAAACTTGTCCATATCCAAAGAAACCTGCGCTCCAGTTTACTTTCTTGCCGTTAAAAGAAGTTACTTTTAATGTGCCATTTAATATTAAAGTACACTCTCCTGTCTTTGTGCTGACATTGTAAGCACTAATTTGTTTTGAAACACAACCTGTTAGGAAAAATATCATGATACCACACATTATTCCTCTTTCTAAATGTTTTATTACTTTCATATTTTTTTATTTTTTATGCCCCGTTTAGAAGCCATTAATACTAATTTAATTGTTCTCCCCCGTCCCCGAATGGGGACACACATTGATAACCCCTTGCAAGCGAAGCGCAGCTCGGGGTAAGCGAATGCCGCCACTGCCGGGAACTACTTAGTAGTTCAACTCCTAAGGAATTGGGATATGCGACCCGACTTTCTACCCCGAGCTGCGCCTGCGGCTTGCACGGGGTTATCCGTGTATTTCTCCTTCGGAGATAGGTAGGCAGTACTTTTTCAAAAGCGTCTTTATTCTTCAAATTCATTTGCTCCGTTATTTACATAGAAAATCGCTATGATTTCAAATACGTAACACGTACAGAATGCAATAGCCATTAACGTCACAGGATTGGCAGAATCAAAGGCAGCAGATAACATACTTCCAACTATGAAACCGCTGATAATAATTACCCATGAGAGAATAATACGTTTAGCGGCGCCTTTCATTTCAAGTTTTTTGTACCGTGTAGCCGCTTTTACACAAAACACTATGTGGATGATGGCAAAAATCCACCAAACCAATGCAAAAATTGCAAGAATACCTTCCATTTTTAATTACTTATTTATTTGTTAATACTTTTGCCTGAAAAATTATACCGCGACAAAATTATCGAGTAAATTTTATACATTTATCCCCTCATGTGGGGATAAATAAATTATTTTTTATTATTATTTTTGTACCCGAATAATTCATACAATATGCGTCATTTTTTAATATTATTAGCATTTATACCGGCAGGCAGAGCAGCGGTTGCCGCGGAAGATTTCTACAAAACGGATAAAAGAATTATTGATTCGTTAAAAACCGTTTTGAAAACTCAAACGCTCACGGATAAGCAAAAATTAGATATATATTGCTTCATAGTAGGTGATTATTCCGCTTTTGACGTAGATAGCGTAATTGTTTATGCTCCCATAACTATACAACTTGCCGAAAAACTAAACAATAAAGAAGCAGTTATTGGTAATTATCGCCATCTGGGAGTTGCCTATTTCTTCAGAAACAGGTATGACTCAGGATTTTACTATATAGAAAAGACAAGAGAAATCGCTATAAAATCAAATGATAAGTTGGCTGAAGGAGCCTCGTTATCGTTAATGGCTTTCGGCTACACTTCACAGGGAAAATACCTTACAGCTATTGATTATTATCTGAAAGTCTTAGACTTGTATGAAACCATACGCTCGACTGATAAAATTTTTTATTTGCGTAAAACGAATGCATTGGTTAATTTGGCGGAATTGTACCGCAAATTGGATAATAAAACAATTGCCATTCAATACTTAGACAGGGCAAGCGAAGTTTGTGAGGAACTATTGCCAAATAATAATCCGTTGTATGTTTGGAAAAAACCGCAAGTGTATTACGAATATGCGTATAATTATTTAGAACAAGACAATTTGGACAAAGCCATCGAGTATGCTTTGAGAGCGGACAGCATAAATAATGGAGTGATTAATAGATGCAATACCAAACAGGCGCTGGCAAAAATATATTTACGGAAAGGCGAGTTTGAAAAGGCATTGCAATATGCAACCGAAGCGCTGGAGCAAGCGGATATACTGAAAGATAAATCGTTGTACGCAGATACATGGATGCTTTTTTCGGATATCTATCTGGCGCAAAAACGTTATCCAGAAGCGGAAACAGAAGCCCTCGCCGTTTGGCGATCCGATTCGACAAATATCGACGCATCGCGCAAAGCCGCTTTCAACATTGCATTGGCAAACGTTTATCTGCACAACACTGAAAAAGCCGCCGATCTTTTCAAAAAATATGCGAGCCTGAATGAGCAATATTCCAAAAAAGGTTTCCAAACCACATTATCCGATTTAGCCGTAAAATATGAGACTAATAAAAAAGAAATGCGTATCACGACCTTGGAAAAGGAAAGAAAACTTTACATCGTATTGGGCATCGCTGTTGTTGCCGCCTTGTTGCTCGGATTGGGACTCCTATTCTTCAGGCATCGCTTATCCATTCAAAAGCAAAGGCAATTAGAGAAGGAAAAAGAATTGATCGCCGCCCGTTCAGCTATGGATGCTGAAAAAGCGGAACGTGAAATCATTGCCCGCGACTTGCACGACGGAGTTGGGGCTATGCTCGGTATAGTAAAAAACAATTTGGATATTATGAAATCTTATTCGATTATTGAAAATAAAGAAGTGGACTATTTCAATAATGCGTTGCACGGACTTGAGGACTCTATTACGGAACTGCGCCGAATAGCACATCACATCATGCCTGCCGTTTTGATAGAAAAAGGACTTTTTGTAGCGCTGGACGATTTCTGCCGCTCTACGCCCAAAGCAACTTTTATTTATACTGAACCCATGCGGAGATTCAATCCTGAAAAAGAATTAGTGATTTACCGTTGCGCCTACGAATTGGTAAATAACGCCCTGAAACATTCCAAAGCGACAAGCATAGAAGTACATCTCAACGTGGATGACGAAAACGCTTACCTTTCTGTCGTGGACAACGGTTCGGGCTTTGACTTGCAAAATTCACCACAGGGAATGGGTATAAAGAATTTACACGCCCGCCTGTCCGCTTTCGACGGCAAGATGGAAATATTTTCCGAGCCGGGGAAAGGGACAGAGGCGAATGTGGAAGTGAAAATATAATCACCTTATTATTATCTTATAAGTGTTTGTTTGCCTGTTGTTTTTCAATTTGACAATATAAATGCCCGGCGTATTTATAACCCTGTTCATATCAGAAGATACCTCTACCCGATCCTGCAAACGGCCAGCCATATCATAGATTTCAGCAGTTGTTTTTTCCGATATATTTTTAATGTAAAGAGACTTTCCCTGAGTGTAAATAATCGGCGCATCCGCTTGTTTAATATCTTTTATTCCTGTCGGATGATCTCCTTCTACGTAAACATCGGTAATAAACATCAAAGTTCCTCCTTTAGAACGATTTACAAACGCAAAGTATATATTCCTATTACTCGAAGATTTTGTCATTGTAACGTAAAAATCAGCCGCATTTCCCCCATCACCGGTCAATGTAATCGGCGACCCTCCAACGGATGAAAAAGCTGTCGTATCCTTTGTCGTTGTTGATATTTTCACATCCAATACTTCTTTTGAATACCAACCAACTGAAAAATCCATCTCGATATTTCCAACTCCTGCCGGAATATTTATCTGCGGAGTTATCAACCAATCGCTTGCCGTACCGGTTACCCCACGAATAAGAGCTGCTCCGAAATCTGCTTGCAAATCCGTACTTGATACAAAGAACCACTTTTCTCCGTCTTTATTTCCATCAATTACCGTCCAGTTACCCTGAACTCCATTGACAAACGAATCGTAAAAGTAGGTTTTTTTCGCCGGATTTGGAGCATTTTGTCTATCCGACAATAATCTAACGCTTTTTTTCTGAATCATAGACTGATCTTCGCCCCCGGATGACACGTTATAATCAACATTTTGAGCAGAGATTTTTGTCACAGCAACGCTTGCTATGACCATTGTTAAAAGTAAATTTTTCGCCTTCATAATTTTATAAATTTAATTTGTGAATAAAAATAATTACGGAACAAAATTATGAAGCAATTTTTATGCATTTATCCCCTCATGTGGGGATATGCGAATTTTTTTTTTGTAAGTATTGAAAAAAACTAACTTTTTCGCACTTCATTATAACGTCTAAAGTCGAGGCGCCCTAATCCGAAGGATTAAACGTAAATAACCCCCAATGAAGCGTAGCGATTGGGGGCCGAAAAGCAGAAAACCCCCTAAATCCGCAACCCGAAGGGTTGAACTGTAAAGACTATGTATAATAATACACATCAGACTTTATGCCATTTTCTATCTAAAAAAGTTTTTTATGTGTGTATTGTTTCTGATGATGTATATTCAACCCTTCGGGTTGTTGCTGCCGAGAGCTGTCGCTTTTACCCCCAATCGCTACGCTTGAGGGCACTGAAAAAGTCGTTTTTTATAAAATTTTCGATTTTTAATTTATTGATAAACAGGTTATTACAAAATAAAAAATTGTCAA
>Ga0209629_10003309_pt1 | contig 11484 bp, 7 predicted proteins | sample TergutCu122P5_FD_187286 | JGI IMG/M metagenome (GOLD analysis project Ga0209629, IMG submission 187286) | Cubitermes ugandensis P5 segment gut microbial communities from Kakamega Forest, Kenya - Cu122 P5 (SPAdes) (version 2) | ecosystem: Host-associated > Arthropoda: Insects > Digestive system >...
GGGGGGGGGGGGGGGTTAGAAGATAGAATAATAAGGCGACTGCGCGCTGCCTAATGTTACTGTTAAGTCTGATGGAGTAAGTAATGAGCTATCGGCCATATGTGAGTGAAATAACTTGTCGAAATAGGCCACAGACCCGTCTGAAGCGTGGGTGGGAGAATATTGTTAATAAAACCTACCTTAAAGAAACTGTGTGTGAGAAACTGGACTGGATTTTTCTTGCAATCCAGTGATGGGCTCCTGTAAGCTACGTAAGGAGCCTTCGGCTTCCATACAAGGCGGGGAAATTCTTGGCCTAGTCAGCGAGCAACGGCTCTTTAATAAGATACCTGCTTCACGGAATTACCCAAATCAGTACTCTATCACCCAAACTGGTTCCCCTTATATTAAAACAAACCAACTGAATGAAATATGAATGGGGCTTTGAGTGCTTCACAACAAGTTCCGCATTTACCAATCGATACGGCGCAACATACAAGAAAGTTTGGATATCCAGAAATAGCGCTATATAAAATTCAAAACTCACAATTTTGCATTAACTGGTCAGTGTCTATAACGCTGGGTACGTTCCGTCTTCGACAGCACCGACATGAAATCCGCACTAATATGCAACATAACAAACCTGGGACATCAGAAGTCGGCACCACTTCACATACTTATTACGGCGACAAATCATGACAACCAGCCAGTGGGTACTCAAGGTGCAATGTGCACTGATAACTCAGGTGCAAATGTAATATTCGATTAAGTTTCAGTCGTCGCGAAAATTAATGAAATTCGCACTTAAAGCCACTACCTAACTGCAAAATTTAAAATTCTGCCTGGACTGATGCACAACATTTAAGGTACACTTCACCTCCGAACGTTTGGTAGCAACCAGTGCCATGTTGGGACAGCAGACTATCATGATTCGACAGTTGTTACAGGATGAAGGGCACGCAGAAAAAATCCTTACTTTTTTAACAGTAAATAAACAAGCTAAAATTAATGGATGCTCTCTGCAACATCGGCCAAACAGAGAGAAGCGTCCTGAATTACGGTACGATCTTTTGTACAGCGTATCAACACCATATAAAGTCATTTACTTCAATCCATACACTGCCTGCCGTGCAACCTAACCCTTCATTCCAGTGCACATCTACACAGCATAATTACCAAAAGACGTACACTTACTTCCTAAATTCATTATCTGAAACTGGACTTAATGCTCCTGAACTACATACATTAGATCTGATTCCACAACGCAGACAAATCGCGATATGTCCAGACATAAAGCGATGTGACCATTCGTTCTGGGCAAATCTGAATGTCGTTAAATAGTGAAGCACATTATATTTAATTTTTTTTTTTAATAAATTAAAACCAACAGGTAGCCTGTGTTTAGACAGCAACACCCAACTGCTTACAATTTACCCCCTACATGTTTTGGCCCTTCATGGGCCATTACCAAGAAGCCACAGGAGATAAATTACGGGCAAACAGGGGTTATTCTCTAAGCACGGTATAGGTTATTAGTTGGTTATAATTTCTAAGATTTACTAAGAAATACACGGTAATATGCAACGCTTTAATATACGAGTATGTTCAAACGCCCAAGCAGGCGTGGTCAGATCCTAAAGCGAACTTCGTGCTAACATATTACGCCGTCAAGACAGCGTAGTCTGCTCCCGTCCTTCGTATTAAGAAGGTCCCCTCTGCATATACTGACGGGCTGTCATAAGTGACATCTCGAGCAATTTCCTGAAGATGCGAGCCAAATAGTTTTATGTGCATTCGCAACTCTCTTAAAATCGTCCCGTCCGTCTGAACACATGAAACAAGTCGCGAACCATTAAACGGATTTTAATGAAGATCGGTAGTGGGGAGTTTTACTAAAATTTGTGGACACAAGCAAATTTTCGTTCAAGTCGGAAAAAATTAACGATCACTGTACATAACAAATGTGCGTCTCTGCGAGTAACCCGTACACAGTTCACTAAATATTTATCGGCGACAAAAACATTTCATGCCAAAGCTGGTGATCAAAATAATACACGTATTTTATTCCTCACACACCTTTTGCATTAAGTCTTACGGATTTCAAGACAATTAAATAGGAAATGTCACGACATGTTATGCTCCTGAACTTGTACATTGAACAATCAACAACGGTCTTCCAACGACACGCGAAAAATACAGATCAATCGACGATGCTTTCCGAACGCAGACGACGCTCGGTACAAGACGAAGCATTCTTCCACCCAATCTTACAGCACTTAATTCACTATCAACATACAGCTCTACTACACTGAAATACTATCAATTTATTCGTACATAAGGGCATTAATACTTCTGGAACTTATCTGAACAAATACTTAAAACATTTTAGCTTATCGCAGTAAATACTCGGGAATGGACGTTGGCATGCTGGCTGTAATTCCTTCTGCCTAACTCCCCTACTGACGACCCTGTTAACACAAACTTTCGGTCACATCGCGATACGCCAACACAGTAGCGACAGAATTGGAATCCTTGAGCAAGAAACAAGCGTGGTCGAACAGCAATGCTAATGTGATTCGAGGTTTTCACGGCGTCGTTGCCGCTCTTTCCCTTTTTACTGCAACCGATTCTCCAAAGCAATTTATTCGTCTTGGACTACCCCGAAGATGGAGGCAATAAGCTTCGCCTTAACACTGGTAACAAATTACCAATGAACACGGCGTCATATCCCCGAAGACTGTAACCTTCAAAATCAGTATTACTGTGAAATGGAGAGGAGGTGCCCCATATACTGATAGCAGGGATATGCACAAACCTGTCACAACTTCTTACAGTTTGTTACTTCCTGATATTATTTACATGCACAGTACCGGCAAGTGACGCACTTTCAGTGCAAGAAAGTCAACGTTGATCTAAAATACTGCTAAAGATATAATTCTTACAAAATACACGCATATATTGTAACGACTCAACAGGCCACTTAGACAATTCTAGACATGACCATGCAAACTGAAATGTGCTCACTTTCAACATAAACTCTTGATCACTCGTCATGTTAACAGGCTTCGGGATTTTCCCGCAAGAAAGCAGAAGTTTAATGTTGTAAATATAACAAACAGCGTAAATATGATTATTCATGAGAAAAATGATCTCTGTACTTCGTCAAATGTACAGAACATCAAAAATATTTCAAATAAAATTTGAAATCTTAATTAGATCTGGATCTACAGCTGATATCATACAATAATTTTGTACAATGTAATGTTTTTTCCCCCTAAAATAATAATAATAAAGTTCTATCTGACCTTCACGTAAAGTATGTGCCTGATACAGGTCAACATTGGTCTCCTAAGCTTTCAGTGAAATACCACACACCCATCTTTATGAAGACCTCTAAAGCTTTTCAGACAAAATGCAGCTGACAAATTTTATTAAAAAAATGCAAAAATTCCAATATATTGTTCACACATACTGTGTTGCCACAAGTGTGACCCCTTACATACATGTAGCTCAAAATGTTCCAAGTTTTTAAACTATTTCTATGAATGAGAATATGTCTGTCGAAATACGTACTCAGCAGGGTTGTGGCTTTTCTGTTATAAAATTTTGACAGACACTGCTTTCGAGTAACAAAAGTACAACCAAGACCACCTCTCAATTAAAGTTGTTTAATTAAGTGGTCTAAGTGAACTCAACCAAACCTATTATATGTGAAGCTTTGATTTTTTAAAATAATATGTGTTCACAAAAAAGTATTTGTACACCTTATGTCTCAGTAAATACTACAGTAACAACATGATCAATGACATGTATTTATTAAACAGGCACATTCACAACCAATGTGCCATTGAAACAAGACATTTCAGCTGCCAATTTTCTGAACAGACAGGTAGTACAAAATATATATATTACTTATTATGTCCCACATAAAATAATAATAATAATAATAATAATAATAATAATAATAATAATAATAATAATAATAATAATAATAATAATAATAATATCTCCAACCTTCAAAATTCAAGTCTTCTTGAATAGTACGCTGTGTAAATTGGTAAACAGTTACTTACATTTAGGAGGAGCTGTTGCCTCCATCTTCATTGCAGTCCAAGGTGGCCCTTTCTTCAACTACCTTAACCCAGAGACAGTAAATTCCTCTGAAACCCTAGTAACTATTTACCAGTCTACATGCAGTAACATCCCAGAAGACTTGAACGTTCATGAAAAGTGCTGTAAGAACCTCAAACCTCACATCTCCCACCTCAACAACTAAAGCAGCATCAGAACTTCTTAAAACAGGCTGGTCAATGTTAACACAGTTGTTGCAAATTACAGCAACAACACAACTAATACATTCCACCATTAACACTTCTAACATGTCAAAGTGAATACATCAACCAACAAATCCAGTCAATAGAATACAATACAATACAAATCAGGTATCAAACTCCTACATGTTTCGACCAGGGTGCCATCCTCGGGAGTCTTCTATAGTTTGATGCTTGTCATGAATTTTATTTCATGATTTGTACATTATTGTGTGCAGTTGTTGGCTGATGTACTGAATGTAAGAACTTGCATGGTATAAGCAACATAAAATGTCAGAGTGAAATTTTGAGAATAAAATAATTGCATTTTGGAGGTAAATAAAATAATTACAATAGTACTTTTCAGACTTGCATTTATTCATTAATTTTTCATATACTGCACTATAAAATATGTAAACTGTAAGTCAATTTCAATCCCAACACTTCATAAAATGTCACCAACTATTTTGTTGAATTTTAACACTTTGAGGTCCGAGATTCATGTAAATAATATATGAACACCAGATCATACCTCAGAGAAGATACAGTATCTCCATTACAAGGACCATCACTTTAAAACACTGAATAAGGCAGACAACAACTGCATATTCTGAGAATCACATGATACAAATAATTCTCTGTGGGAAAAATGCAGAATTCCTGATGATTAAAACAGGTGGTACACATAGTACCCACTGTGCCACAAAGGATTAGACATATATGAGATGATATATGCATGATATTGTTAAGCCAGTGATTTCCTAAAAATTGGCAAGTTTCAGGAGAATATCCCATGGCTTCAAAATTTGTACTCCTCACCAAATGTTATCAGAGTCATCATCAAAAAAATAGATGACATGGACAGGGCATGCAGCATGCACGGCAGAAACGGACACTCCAAACACTTTACTCAGGAAACTACAAGGGAAGAGACCACTTCACAGATCTAGGTGAATGTGATAGGACAGAATTAAAATGAATGTTAAAAAACAGAATTCTAAGACATGGACTGAAGTCAGCTGGCTCAAGAGAGGTTCCAGTGGCAGCCTTTTGTGAACACTATCATGAACCTTCAGGTTCCATACCAGTCAGAATTTCAAGACAGACTCTGCTCCATGGAGTTGGCTCTATGCCATAAACATGATACAAATCCAAATATTCTTTAGCACACTATGTCCAATCATGTGTGCAGACACTTCATCAAAGTGACCTTTGAATGAAGCGAATGAAACTCAGGCACAGTGATTATCGCATACCATCAATATCAAAGTTCATAAATGGACTAAAAATATGTATAAAACCTCACTAAAACCTTAGAAATGACTTCTAGAAATATCCAAAATCTAAAAGGTAAGGTAAGGTGAAGAATATTTCTACCATGCCACATCTTATCAACTTCACTGAAGTTATGTGTGGATAAACATGACAATAGCTCCACTGGGTGTAACAATAATCACCTCCTACATTTGTTTAATTGAAACGTTATGGCGCTAAGTTAAATTTTGTTTTTATCACCTAACATAAAAATGCATGGACGACATTTTTATATTCAAGGTTCAGGTTGTTTCCATACACAATACAGGGTAGAAAAAAAGAGCTATATCATACTGGGAAAGGCATGACTATGATTCTGGTTAAAAACTCTTCTTGTTTCTTTAAAACTTCTAAGTTAATGAAATGGAAAGTAAGTATGAATACATAGGAGTTACAAAGTCACAAAATCAGTCAATGAACTAGATCAGTTGACCTATGGTACCTAATGCAGTTCTGACTCACACTTCTACCAAAAATGTATCATTCTAAAACTTACACAACCAATTTTCTCTACGGCAATTAATAAAGAGGTTTTCACGCCTACAACAAATAATTAACACTGTGCACAAAAGAACTACACATCCATGGAACTCACAGCAGCCACCTCTCATTTGCCCTCTAATTCAAACAACATTAACAAATTCACAATTCCATATTATATACACAGAGTGCTTCTTCTATTGCTCCCCAGAGCATGGCAGCTTTATCACATAAAACGCCTGCATCTGCTGTGCTGTCTTGAGATATCTGTGGTGTTCAAGCCAGCAATAACAGAAATGCACTGTATATATCCAAACTAAAATATTAAACAACACACATAATTAGTGTATTCAAGTTGACAGTGCTTGAAGTTTGTTTTTGCCTAAATTTCCTTCTACATAATGACAGAACATACTTCTTTACTGTGTCAGTCTTGTGAATCTGTATTCCTAATGACCAACACAAAATCTGTACTGCCACAGCATTAAATACAGATCACTTTATGTGCTAAAGTTTAACTAAGTATTAAGACCATGGCACTCACAGCCCATTTTTACACTATACACCCCACACGGTCACCTTGTAACCAATAACAAAGCGATGATCATGGAAACCTGAGCACAAGCAAAAAGTCTGTGTAGTCCTAGGAGGAGGCTGCCTTCCAGAGTGTGCATGCACAAATGTCAGCCTCCCCATAACAATCACTACACCCCTGCCAGCAACCAGACCAGACATGGAGAAGAGAGACAAGTGGACAAAAGGACTTCATATACAAAATGACATAATGGGGTCTATTCAATGTCTTGTGCACTGCCCAAACACATGTGAGAAATCAGAATGTTTTTGTCTGAGGTATGCCCAGCATTTTGACCAACTTCCCAAACACATCTCACAAATAAAGACCCTTCTCTCAAACACAACTGACAGAGCATGCCTGCCTTGTAAAATGTCAAGAGACACACCCATCCCACCACATGCATCACAACTGCTAGGGCTGATTTATCAATCTTGAAATTAATGTCTGGTTCATCACAAAGACATAATTATTCTTACTGATGCTGTGGAGTGCACTATGACAAATGCCATACAGACATTCCTGCAGGAAAAAAATACACTCTAGTTGTCCTTGTTTTAAAATCTGTCCATAAAAGTATAAAATTTAGTGTGATTTCACATCACCTGCTGAAAGATGTGCACTACAACATTCAATGTACAGTATTCCCTGATGGTATCTTATGTTTCTAATGGCTACAATACTCTGTAGGTTTTGATAGCTAAGGCTAGTTTATTTTCATAACTTTTGGTGATTATTAATTTTGTGAGAAATAAACATTTTCAAATTACAATGCTGAAAATGTGTTTGTAGAAGTGAGCAGGTATAAACTAATTCAGCATTTACACCAGGCTTACACAGCATCATATAATGCAAACCCTCTATAAATTATACACATTCACAAAAAGTTCAGGTGATTACAATTCTCTCTACTTGTTATTCATTCGCTGAACACAATCTAGAGTCTTTAATGAATTCATTTTAGTGTGTACTGATGAAATCTTGCCAAAAATGTACAAAATTCTTTTCTTCTTCAGTCAGCTGATCCAAGAAAGAATCAAAAATATTGTTCACAAGACTCCACAAATTTTCTGTTGTTCAAATGCACTTTGGATAATGCAAGTATTTACTGACAATGAGCCAAATTTTATACCCCTTCTTGTACCTACACTAAAGTGTGTTCATCTTCTGCAGGACTACACCCACACAGCAATTGAACCATTCACATCACAGCACTGATAGGATGTTACAAACTTTGTCATGAACTGAAATGCATGTCTTAATACCAATGATATGATATCCAAACACCACTATCTTCTTCCACTCTCAAATCCAAAGATTCATTAACAGACAAAACCATCAAATAATATATTGACTCAAATAAATTAAAGTCTGAAATCTTCAGTTATGCAAATGCATGTAATAGTGGTACTTTGTTGCAGCCTTTACACCCACAGCATTCTTAAGAACAACTTTAATTGAAGACACACCACATGCAACACATATTTGAAAGAAGTCTCAACAACAAATTTTATGTACAACTTCCTAACAAGGGCCTACTCTCCTAATTCAACTACCACTTCCTACAGAAAAAAGTAACTTCTATAAAGGGAGTTGTATTTAAGTACAAGCACATCAGTCACACTACTCAAGTCATTTCATAACAGTAACCTCACAAGTGATTTAGGTATAAACAAACTAACAGCAAATCCAATGGTGAAGAAATGTGGTGTAATTAGACACACCACAAACATTTTTGTAACCAAATGCAATGTTTATGGCAAGAGACAATCAACAAACATGAAAGATAATGTTCAAATTTAATGTGACACAAATTATATCCATCAGTTATTTTTGAATGAAATGTCAAATTCAATGAAAATGAGTAGCCTTAGAGTTGTCCATTTACAGATATTTGAAAAGCACAAATACTGAAACAGAAAGAAAAATGTGGTAGAAAAGTGGGTGCCTGTTCATAATAAACCAAAATAACAACTCCACAGAAAATCAGCATAGCTTTCTTTTATACTGCACAAAAAGCAACCCGATTTTTTGCTCATATATATGACAATGGGTATCTCATACATAAAGTATATTTATAAAATTAATCAACTCTTTCCTGAACGAAAACAGTTCAGTAAACTATCACAACAAACACAGATAAAATTTCAATAGTGTAATAAAATTTGGATACCATGATCATGACACAACAGAACTACTTTAGACTTCAATTTGTGATTTATAGAACATAAAATAACCTCAAAAATACAAACAAGTAGACAAGCAGCCATATTGAATGGCTGTGTGCCAGTTTACAGTGGATCAATAAGTATACCTGCCAGACAGTAAGGTTATGTTCTGAACTTGATGTAAGGAACTGCACTTAAAACACTCTGTTAAATATACTGTGTTTACTAGAACAACACTAGCATAATTAACCACTTCACAACACATAAAACAGAAAACAACACAAGAATTCCACCTTTCTCATAAACATGCCAACCACAGCATCACATGTGCAACAGTTTCTAATTTCTAGGTGCCATCCCATATAAAAAACACTATACATATGCAACTTGCAAAATTAAAAAAAAAACACATTTGTGAAATGGGCAATACAAAAAGCAACAAAAGCAAGCCATAAAACACAACACCACATATTAAAAGTGTTTTGGCACAAGGATTAAATTGCACTATAAAAAGAAAAGATATCATCCTTTCTTTACTTCACTGTTGGTCTGAAAACCATTGTCTCAATATATTAAACTTGCAACTGATTTCACCCCTGCCAAAACACTGCCAATATATAAACTGCATCATACTTCTACTAAGCAGCTTTTCTATAACACAGCTATGATGTAGCAAACATACCGGGTATGGGAGCAACACTTCTCGGTTTTCATCCATGTTGGTGATTTCAAATGTTGGTGGCTGGGGGAATAGTCCTTTTCCTGGATATGAGGTACTACGACGGAACTTGACTGGAGAAATGACCATTGCTGAATGCTGATGATTAAATGTTGGACTAGGTTTCCGGTTACCTATATTTCCCATATTTCCCATTGTTTGAAGTGGATTCAGGTTTGGCACAGATCTTCCTCTATTCCATGGAGACAAACCTTGCATGTTGGCTTGATTCTGTGGACCTGCTGACCATGTGTTCTGCTGTGTACTAGACCAAGATGTGTAGCCCTTATTAGGCATGAACATATTCTGAGGATTTTGTTGCTGAATGTGACGAGACAGATTGTGTGGAAAATTGTGGGTAGCCGTAATTGCTCGCCGTTGAGGTGGCTGCCCTTGGGATTGAGGTAATCCGGCAATTTGAGGGCCTAAACTAGTATTATATAGAGGATTTGGATTAGTTGGAGGAAAATTTTGAAACGCTAGAGTTCCATTTACAGCAGGTACATTTAAACTGTGCAAAAGACCTTCTTCCATGGGCCCTGAAGACCACAGGCTAGCTGTGGAAGTGTTACTAGAATTAATCACATTAAGACTAGGCTCTGATACATTAAATCCAGTTCCTAACTGTAGGGGAGTTGTAACTGCTTGACCAATTTGCCCCTGTTCATTCGGCTTGTCAGTCTGTACGCCACTTCCAATATTTCCCGACGAACTGTCATCTTCTTTGGCTTTCACATTTTGGTCTCCATTCACGTCAGAATTTGGAGACAGCTGCTGTTGTGATTTTACAGCTGATTTCTCGATCAGAAGTTCATCTTGCATTGCTGTGTGTTGATGTGATGAAATGGTATCCGGCACAGACGTAGGTGTGGTAAAAAACAAAGATGAGCTATTAGTTGAACTTGCTGGAAATTCCACTGAAGAAACAGATCCAACGCTAGAATTGACACTAAACTTGAAATCCCCCATTTAGAGCTTGTTGCTGCGTGTAGTTTTGATATCCGGGGGGAGGGGGAACAATCCTGTACTCTCACACGCACACGACCTGCATCTGCTACACAAGACCACCTTTGCCGACCGCTGGTGACGAGACTTTTGCTCTACTCGTTGAGCATTCTAACTTTTATCTTCAGATGGAAGCACCAACACGTCCATTCATATCACGGTGTACGTGAGTTACATGCTACCCATGATTCTCTGCTCTTCTGCCATCTATGAACACGACTTCAACAAACAACAGAGGTAGCGTGGTTGGTTGTGGAGCTGTTATTCGAACTGCGTCGTTTCTTTCCCACTCTTTTATAGCATCCTCCCTTTACTGAAAACGTTTTTAAAAGCGTGGGTAAAAATGCAGAACTATGAAACACGGCTGATTATTGATACAACCATGGTCTGCAAGTTTTTGTAACAGTTGTAAGCCTCAGTGCAGTGCCCTGAGTCAGAAACCACACATGTCCATATGAGATTTGTATTGAAGTGGAAAGTGGCCATGGGGCAGCTTTTTCTCCAGGCTCTTCGGTTTTCCCGTCATTACTACTCCGTGAATATACCATACTCATATTTCATTTGTTTACTACAGGCGCTATGGAAGTTCAGCAACTGACAGCCATAGGAAACAAAGCACTTCTCTCTCTGTCAAGGCACAACTGATTTTTATTGATGCATTAACTGTACAAGGAAGAACAGAATGTGAGACTTACCATTTTAGGACACGTGCCAGCCAATGTCACAATACCAAAGGAAATGCTTCTTACTCTTGTTGCAAATCAAAAATTTTATTAAATAGCTGAAAAATCAGTTTGTAGATGATGCCATATGATAATTAGTGGGGTAATACCAAATATTCACAAGATAAAAACCGCAAATATTATTCAAGCCAATAAACATTTTCAGCATATCCTGTAATGTAGGTACATGAACTGCACTCTAAACAATGTCTGT
>Ga0209629_10003311_pt1 | contig 11481 bp, 9 predicted proteins | sample TergutCu122P5_FD_187286 | JGI IMG/M metagenome (GOLD analysis project Ga0209629, IMG submission 187286) | Cubitermes ugandensis P5 segment gut microbial communities from Kakamega Forest, Kenya - Cu122 P5 (SPAdes) (version 2) | ecosystem: Host-associated > Arthropoda: Insects > Digestive system >...
TCGTGCCCGGGCCGGACAGGTTGATCGTCAGCAGGTTGGTCATCTGCACGCCCGGCGTGTCCGGCACTTCGAAGGCGTTCGACACGACGATGTCCGGGTTGACCGGCGTGTAGATGTAGCTGCCCAGGCCGTAGCCCTGGAACGTCTTCACGGAGTCGGCCACCTTGAACGCGGCGTAGCCGAGGACGCCGTCGTGCTGATAGGCGTCTTGGGTCGGCGGGTCGTACGGCAGTTCGTTCTGGAAGAAGATGACCGTGCCGCCTTGTCCGTTCCAGATCACGTTGTACTTCTGGAAGTGTTCGACGAACAGGCCGGTCGCGGTGACGTTGTTGCCGTTGACGACCAGACCGGTGTCGGAGGTGTTGATGTCCCAACCGACCGAACCGGGGACGCCGTGGTCGGCGCGCCAGATCCACAGGTGGTCGAGGATCGCGTTGCTCGTGTTGACTTCCAGGGCGACCGTGGCCTTGCCGACGTGCGGCCCGCCGATGCGGAAGAACACGTCCTGCAGCGCGACCGGGTTGCCCGGGTCGTTGTTGGCCTTGCCGTTGTTCGGGTTCTTCGAGCCGATCTGCATGAGCACCGGCGAGTTGAGGGGCCCGGCGTCGGCCGTGAGGCCGGCGATGTCGATGCCGACGACATCGCCCGTGGTCAGGACGGCGTTCCCCCTGGCGGCGGTGAGCGTGGCGAAGCCGAGCCCGAGCACGACGGTGTTCGCCTTCTTCACGTCGATCGAGTCGGCGTAGGTGTACACGCCGGGCGTCAGGATCAGGTTGAGCCCGCGGGCCAACGCGGCGTTGATCGTCTGGGCCGAATCGGACGGCGAGGCGACGAAGAACGACGACAGCGGGATCGATGCGCCCGGCGTGGGGCCGTTCGCCCACGAGACGCCGGAGGAGTTCGTCTGCATCGACGGCACGAAGACGCTCCAGGTGCCCGCCGCGTCGATGAAGAGGTACGGACGCTCCTTGCTCACCGGTGTCGTGTCGAGGGTCGTGTAGGCGTGGCCGTTGCCGAAGTCATTCGCGGGGGCGTTCGTCGTCCCGGAGAAGACCTGGTTCCACACGTAGTTCATCCCGTTCTTCGGGATGAGGCTCGTGTTGCGCATGTAGAACTGCTGCTGGGAGCCCATGGTGACCGCACCGTTCAGGATCGAGTCGGCCACGTAGCCGCCGGAGGCGTAGTTCGGGTTCTGGCACCACGGCATGAACGTGGTCGAGCCGTTGACCTGGACGCGCCGCATCGGCGCGGCCTGCGACACGGCCCACATCTCGTTGCCGCTGTTGCAGCCGACCGGCCAGCCCGGGTCGTCCTTGATGGGCGTGACGTTGATCGTCAGGTTGGACACCGAACGCCAGAACACGGTCAGGGAACCCGTCCCGTTGGGGTTGAGGGCGGTCACCGCGCCGTAGATCTGCACGTCGGACGGGTTCCGGCCGAGTCCGGCGACCTCGGTGTAGTAGCCCACCCAGATGTCGAGCGGATCGGCCGCCGAGCCGTACACGCCGGGCTTGAACAGCAGCGCGTAACGCTGCGTGCCCATCTCGTTGTTCTTCTGCTGGGCCCAGATCGCGTCGGCCTTGGCCTGGATGTCCGCCACGGGCATCGACGGGTCGAAGATCACGACGTTCGGGCCGAGGGCGGGGTTCGTGGCGCTGGCCGGGGCGTGCGGGTCGGCGGCGAACGCGTTGCCGGCGGGGAGGACGAGGCTGGCGGCCAGGACCGTCAGCAGGACGCCGATGAGCGGGCGCCGGGCGAGACGCGCGACGGGTCGTGTCGCATTGGCCGTACGCGTACGGCGTAGCAGGGGCATGGTGGGATCTCCTTCGATGTGGTGTGTTCGGGTATCGGTGAATCCCGGCGGGGGAGTGGGACAGCATGGGAACAAACCGCCGCGATTGATATTTGGCACGAATTTTACATCACCAAACCAGCATTGTCAACCAAACCCTTGGGGGTTCGCCGGCACGGTGTGCGGGATCGGGAGCGCTCCTACACTGGTGGGCGAGGAGGGGCGGCATGGCCCAGACGGACGGTGGGACGGACGCAACCGGCATGGCGCGCCGGGGTGCTGTGCGACGCCTGAAGGCGCTGATTGCCCGCCTGGCCGCCCCGCGCCCGCGCGACGGCCTTTGCCCCGGGTTGCGGGCGCTGGCGGACGGACCCGGGACGTGACGCGATACGTCGCCCTGCTGCGGGGCGTGAACGTCGGCGGCCACAACCGGCTTCCGATGGCCGGCCTACGTGCGTCCGCCGCGCGCCGGGGCTGCGCCCGCGTCGTGACGTCCATCGCCAGCGGCAACGCGCTGTTCGACCTGGACCTGGACCAGGCGGACGCCCAGCGCCTGTGGGAGACGATGCTGGCGGAGGATTTCACCTTGGACGTGCCGGTCTGCGTGCTCCGCGCATCCGAGATGGCGGATGCGTTCGCGCACGCCCCCGCGTGGTGGAACCAGACGCCCGGCGACCGGCACGAGGCTGTGTTCGTCCGTCCGCCGCTGACGGCCGCGGAGGTGTGCGACCGGGCCGGGGCGCCAGCGCCGGGCGAGCGGTTCGCCCCGTGGGGCCAGGTCGTGTTCTCGTCGGCGCCGATGGGGGACTATTCCCAGACGCGCTGGGTGCAGATCGCCCGCGACAAGGAGATCTACCGCGCCATCACCGTCCGCAACGCTGCCACGGCCCTGAAGCTGGCGGCGCTGGCCACCGCCTGAAACCGGGCCTTGCGTGGCCCGTCCGGAGGGTCTAGAATCGTCTGTCTATCGAACAGGTGTTCTAGAAATGCGACCATTTCCTCCGCATTCATCGAACGAATGTTCGTACATGGAGAGGGCATGTCCGGGCGGTGGAGCAGGCGTTGGTGGTGGATGAGCCGACCGTGGTGTGGGCCACGCCCTCAGGGGCGCCGGAGCGGCTGGAGTGGCGGGGACGGCGCTGGCTGGTGTGCGCCCGGCCGGTGCCGTGGATCGACCGTGTGCCGTGGTGGCTGGGCGTCCCGCGGGCACCGAAGGGCGGGGCGGCGGGGTTGGTGGAGCAGCCGATGTGGCGGGTGCAGGCGATGGACTCCAGCGGCAGCGATGTCGTGGGGCTCGACCTGGCCGTCGGCACGACCGGCGATTGGTGGCGCGTGACCCGCGTCTACGAGTGAGGAGGGGCGATGGCGGACGGGTTCACGCACCTGGATGTCGCGAGCGCGCTGTCGGCGCACTACGGCACGGCCACGCCCGAGGACCTGGTCGCGGCCGCCGCGGCGGCGGGGGCCACCAGTGCGGCGCTGACCGACCGGGACGGCCTGTACGGCGCGGTGCGCCACATCCGGGCCTGCCTGGCGGCCGGTCTTCGTCCCATCGTCGGGGTGTCCGTGCAGATCGCCGCGTCGTCGGGCGGTCATGGCGGCGCGATCGAGGTGGCGACAAGGGGCGACGCTCTCCAGGCCCCATCTCCGGCCGAGGTGGGCGTGCTGGCGCACGGACACGACGGCGGGGCGGGCTGGGCGGGGACGAGCCGGCTGATCTCGGCGGCGCACCATCCGCCGCGCGCCCTGCGGCGTGTGTTGCCCCACGGTTCGGCAAACCGGGGTGCGATCCTCGATCCCGCGCGGTTCAGCGCCTTCCTGCTCGGACCGGACGGACGGCCGACGGCCACGGTGCTGCTCGGCCCCGACTCCGACGTGGGCCGGGCGCTGGTCGTGGGGGACGCGAGCGAGGCCAGAGTCCGGCTGGACGGCTGGACCCGGCGCCTGCCCGGCGGGGTGGCGGTCGAGGTCGTCTGCCACCACACCCGCCCGGGCACCCCCCGCAGCCTGGCCCACGCCGCCGCGACCTGGCAGCTCGCCGTCGCGGCGGGGGTGCCGGCCGTGCTGACCAACCAGGTGCGCTACCTGCGTCCCGACGACGCGGTCACGGGCGACGTGCTGGACGCCGCCGCGCAACTGCTGCCGCTGGGGCGGGCCGTCGCCCAACCGAACGCCCAGGCGTGGCTGAAACCGCCCGCACGGATGCGGCAGCTGGCCCGGCGGATCGCCGACTATGCCGGCTTCGGGGTGGTCGAGGCCGACCGGCTGTGCGCCGCGACCGAGGAGTTAGCTGAACGATGCGTCCTCGACCCGGTCGGCGACATCGGCTGGCGGCGTCCGAAGGTGCCCGAGCTGGAGGCGCTCGGCCTGCAGGGCGACCCGCAGGCGATCCTGGCCGGCCGCGCCCGCGCGGCGATCGCCTGGCGCTACCCCGACGCCCCGTCCGGGACGCGCCGGGCCGTGGAAGACCGCCTCGAGGCGGAGCTGCGCGTCATTGCCGGCTTCGGCTTCGCCGGCTACTTCCTGACGGTGGCCGACGTGGCCGATCTGATCCGGGGCATGGGCGTGCGCGTGCAGGCGCGCGGATCGGGGGCCGGGTCGCTCGTCAACTACCTGCTGCGCATCTCCAGCGTCGACCCCCTGGTGCACGGCCTGCTGTTCGAGCGGTTCTGCGGCGTGGCCCGCACGACGCTGCCCGACATCGACCTGGACGTGGAGGCGGCCCGCCGCCACGATGTCGACCGGGCGGTCGTGGCCCGCTACGGTGAGCACCGGGTGGCGCTCCTTGCGATGCAGAACCGCTACCGGGCCCGGGGCGCGGCCCGCGACGCCGGGCTGGCGCTCGGCTGGGACGAGGAGCGGATTGGCCGCCTCGCCGGCTCGCTGTGGCGGCTGAACGCGTCCGACATCCGCGATGCCCTGGACGACCACCCGGAGCTGGCCGAGCTGTCCGAGAGGATCGGCGGCGACCCGTCGCTCGACCTGCTCGTCGACCTGGCCGGACGGCTCGACCGGCTGCCCCGGCACGTGTCCATGCACCCATGCGGCGTGCTCCTGTCCGATGCGGGCCTGCTGAGCCTCACGCCCGTGCAACCGTCGGGCGCCGGCGTCCACATGTCCCAGTTCGACAAGGACGACATCGACGACCTCGGCCTGCTCAAGCTCGACATCCTGGGCGTGCGGATGCAGTCGTCGCTGGCGTACGCCCACGCGGAGATCGTCCGCGTCCACGGGACCCGTGCGGCGCTGGCCGGGGGCCTGCCGCCCGATGCGCCCTACGTCGCCCCGGACGGGCGCATCGATCTCGATGGCCTGCCCCGCGACGACCCGGCGACGTTCACGCTGATCCGCTCCGCGCACACGCTCGGCGTGTTCCAGATCGAGTCGCCCGGGCAGCGCGAACTGGTCGGCAAGATGCAGCCGGACCAGTTCGAGGACCTGATCGCCGACATCTCGCTGTTCCGCCCCGGCCCGATGAAGGCCGACATGGTGAACCCGTTCATCGAACGCAAGCTCGGCCTGGTGCCCGTCCGCTACCCGCACCCGCGCCTCGCCCCGATCCTTGCGGGCACGTACGGCGTCGTCATCTACCACGAGCAGGTGCTGCGGATCCTGCACGAGTGCATGGGGGTGGGGCTCGCGCAGGCCGACGAACTTCGCCGCGCGATGGGCGACGACATGGCGGCGGTCGAGGCCGCGTTCCGTACCCGCACGGCCGCCCGGCGCGACGAGGCGGGGGAGCGCGTCTTCTCGGGCGCCGACATCGACCGCATCTGGACGGTGCTGGAGGGCTTCGGCTCGTTCGGCTTCTGCAAGGCCCACGCCGCCGCGTTCGCCTGGACGACCTACCAGACCGCCTGGCTGAAGGCCCACTACCCGGCCGAGTTCCTCGCGGGCATCCTGGAGCACGACCCGGGCATGTACCCCCGCCGGCTGCTCATGACCGAGGCCCGCCGTCTCGGGGTTCCGCTGCTTCCCATCGACGTGAACGTCTCCACCGACCACTACGTCGTCGAGCAGGATGTGGCCGGTCTCGGCATCCGGCTGTCGCTGCGGGATGTACACGGCATCACCGGCGTGGAGATCCGGCGCATCCTGGACCGCCGGCCCTACCATGCCATCAGCGACTTCTACCTGCGGGCCGCCCCGTCCCGTGCCCTGGTCACGCGCCTGGCCGCGATCGGTGCCCTTGACAGCCTCGCCTTGCACGAGCACGGAATCGTACCTTGTCGCGACCTCGATGGGCCGCCCCGGACCGCGCACACCCGGGGAGACGTGATCGCGTACGTCCGCCGGCTGGTCGCTGCGAAACACCGCCCATCGGCGCGCGAGGACGCCCCACCCCTGCCGGTGTTCGTCGACGACGCCCCGCTGATGCCGTCCGGGACCCCCGACCCGACGCCGCTGGAGCAGACCGCCGCCGACCTCGACGCCACCTCCGCCGAACTGCACGACCACATCATCGAGGGCTACCGGCCGCTGCTGGAGGAGGTGGGTGTCATTCCGGCCGCCGCGCTGCTGGACCTGCGCAGCGACACCCGAGTGTTCGTCGCGGGCATCCGCGTGGCCACCCAGACCCCGCCGATGAAATCGGGCAAGCGGGTCGTGTTCTTGAGCCTCGACGACGGCTCGGGCGTGGCCGACTGCGCATTCTTCACCGAGGCCCAGGCCCGTTCCGGGCCGGTGCTGTTCGGGGTGCCGCTGTTGCTGGTCCAGGGCCGCACCCGCCGTACCGGCGCCCGGGGCATCAGCGTCCAGGCCGAACAGGCGTGGGACCTCAAGCGGATGTGGGCCGACTGGTCCCGCCGCCTGGCCGCGTAGGGTGGAGGCATGTGCGGACGGTTCGTGGTGGCCCGGGCGACGGCAGAGTTGGTGCCGCTGTTCGGCATCGACGAGGCCGGCGACGACCTGCCGGGTCCGTCGTACAACATCGCCCCCACGCAGCGCATCGGGATCGTCGTGGACCGCCCGTCCCATGCCGCCACGATTGAGGTAGCGACAAGCAAAGATTCCACAGCCGATGACACCTCGGCCCCCGTGGCCCGACATCTGGTGGCCGCGCGCTGGGGGCTGGTCCCGTCCTACGCCACCTCGCTCGCCGCCGGCCCGACGCCGTTCAACGCGCGCTCGGAGAAACTGACAACATCGGGAATGTACCGGCGGGCGTTCGCCGCGCGCCGGGCGATCGTGCCGGCGGACGGGTTCTACGAGCGGCGCCGCATCGGCGACCGGCAGAGCTTCTACATCCACCCAGCGGACGGCAGCGTCCTGGCGCTTGCGGGCCTGTACGAGTGGTGGCGCGTCCCCGGCGCGCCGGAGGACGACCCGGCGCGGTGGCTGCTGTCCGCCACGATCATCACGCGCACCCCGCAGGGGGCGATGACGGCCGTCCACGACCGGGAGCCGCTGTACCTGCGACCAGACCTGTGGGACGAATGGCTCGACCCGGCAGCGCGCGGCGACGCGGACCTGCTGGGTGCCGTGATGGCCGCCTCGACCGATGTCGCCGCGGCGCTGGACTTGCGCCCCATCGGCCCGGCGTGGGGCACCACCGTGCCCGGGCAGCGTCGGGACGACCCCGGTCTCATCGCGTCGTGATGCACCGGCACGGCACAATGGAGCCCATGATCACCGCAGCGGCCGACGGCTCGTCCCTGTCCAACCCGGGCCCGGCCGGCTGGGCCTGGTACATCGACCCGAACACGTGGGCGGCCGGCGGCTGGCCCCTCGGCACGAACAACATGGGCGAACTCATGGCTGTGCTCGATCTGCTGCGGCAGACCGCGATCGCCGCCGACGAGACGCTGCGGGTGCTGTGCGACAGCCAGTACGCCATCAACGCGGTGACCAAGTGGATGCCCGCGTGGAAGGCGCGCGGCTGGCGCAAGGCCGACGGCAAACCGGTGCTCAACCGCGACCTGCTGGAGGCCATCGACCTGGCCATCCGGGGTCGCGACGTGGTGTTCGAGTGGGTCAAGGGGCACGCCGGGCATCGGCTCAACGAGGCCGCCGACCTGCGGGCCCGTGCCGCCGCGACGGCTTTCGCCGAGCACCGTCCCGTCCCCGCCGGTCCGGGATTCGCCGGTTCGACCATCCCGTCGGTCAGTCTCGACGTGCGCCCCGCCATGCCCGTCCTCCCCGAACCCGACCTGTTCGGCACCGGCGCGGACTCCGGGCCCGACCCGGTCATCGACGGGGTGGCCGCACGGGAGCGCGCCCTGCTGTCCGATCCCGTGCGCCGGAGCCCGCTGCGCTTGCGCGAACTGTTGCATCCCGACTACGTGCTCTACGACGCCGGCGGTCACATCTACACCCGGCCGCGGCTGCTGACCGCCGTCCCGCCCGATCGGGCGCCCGACTTGGAGTTGCTCGGCGCGAGCCGTCTGGGCAGCGACGCGGTGCTCCTGCGCTGGCGGGAACGCTCGGGTGGGACGAGCGCCCTGCGGTCCTCGGTGTGGACGCGGGCCGACGATCGCGACTGGCAGGCCGTGTTCACGCAGTCGACGGCGGTGGCGTGAACCTCAGCGCCGGTGGCGTGCGTACTTGTCCAGCAGGTGGTCGGCGAACGTGACGACGAGGATGACCCCGCAACCGACCCGGGCCGCGATCTGGTAGGTCGGATCGGACGCCGACACGAACGGATCGTAGTGGAAGAGGTAGAGGAGCCCCCACAGACCGAGCACGATCGGCGTGCAGATACCGAACGCAACCGTCACGGCGTGACGGAGACCGCGCGCGGCCAACGCAATGAACCAGGCGGCACACAACAGCAGGAACGCCCAGTGGACGAACAGGGCGCCGCACACGAGGGCCGCCACCATCCAGAAGTTCACCGTCGCGGCGGGCCGCCCGGTGGTGCCGCCCGGCGGCGCGGGATACGGCCCGGTCTGCCACGGAGCCGGGCTGGGACGGGCCTGCGGGTAGGGCTGGTGCATCGCCTGGTAGGGATCCGCCTGGGGCACGCCCGGACCGGCCGGTCGGACGAACTGGCCCATCCGCGGATCGGGACGGGCCGAGGCGGGTTGCGTGGGTCCCGGGGTCGCGGCCGGTCGTGCGGTGACGGCCTGGGGGTAGCCCCCGGCGTGCCAGGCGGGGGGCGGTGGTGCGGGCAGCACCGGGCGCCCGGTCGGCGGCGCGTAGTCGGGACGGGCGTCCGCGCCCGTCGTCGGGACATCGTCGGGGTGCAGGTGGTCCGATGTGACCAGCAGCGGCCGGGTGGGATCCCACGGCGCGGCCACGGCGTCGTCGAAGGAGCCGACGCCGAACGGTTGGGACGGATTGCGGTCATCCGGCGGCGTGGGTGACAGCGCCGCCAGGTCCGGCACGGGCTGGCCCGGCGCCGCGAACCCGGCTGGTACCGGCTCGCGCGCGGCCGGTGCGATGGCCGGCACCCGGTAGACGAGGTCCGCGGCGTGCAACCCGTCGGGCATCGCGAAACCGAGCGGCGCCCGCTTGGGGGCGTCCCGCGATTCGTCGGGGCCTGCCATGCCACTAGTGTAGGCGCCGATCCAGGCGTGGTGCTGGCACCGTGGCGCCCACCTGGGTAGGCTGGTCTGGTCGAGCGACAAGTGAGGTGTCTGGTGCCCAGTGGCAAGGTGCGTTTCTACGACGCGGAGAAAGGCTTTGGCTTCATCGCCAAGGACGAGGGCGGCGACGTCTACGTGCGCGCCAACGTCCTGCCCGCCGGCGTGACGGCGCTGCGCGCCGGCCAGCGTGTCGAGTTCGGCGTCGTCGAGGGACGGCGCGGCGAACAGGCCCTGTCGCTGACCGTGGTCGAAACCCCCGCGTCGTTGTCGAAGGCGGCGCGGAAGAAGCCCGAGCAGCTGGCGGTCATGTTCGAGGACCTCATCAAGCTGCTCGATGCGATCGGCAACGGCTACCGCAAGGGACGCTACCCCGATCCGAAGCATGCGGAGAAGACCGCCGCCATGCTGCGCGCCGTCGCGGATGAGCTCGAGCTGTGAGCGCCGAGATGACCCTCGACGAGGGCGGGGCGGTCCTGGTCGTGGCCGATGACGCGATGGAGGCGGACACGCCGAGCCCTGCGGAGGATGCCGTGGCCGACGCGGCGCAGGACGCCCAAGACGTCCAGGACTCCCAGGACACGCCGTCGGCGACCGTGAGGACCAAGGCGCCGAAGTTGGATGCCGCGATCGCCGCGGCTATCGACCAGGCCCGCGCAGCGGCCGAGGAAGCCGCCGCGGACTTCGGTGTCGGCGACCACGTGGGGTGCCTGGCGGAGGGCGATCATGTCGCGACGCACTTGTTCGCCTGCACACACCCGGCCTACCCGGGCTGGCGCTGGGCCGTCAGCATGACCCGGGTGCCGCGCGCCCGCGTCGCGACGATCGACGAGGTTGTCCTCGTGGCGGCGGACGGCGCCCTGCTGGCGCCGGTCTGGCTGCCGTGGAGCGAACGCCTGCAGGCGGGCGACGTGCAACCCGGGATGCTGTTGCCGACGCCCGACAACGATCCCCGCCTGGAGCAGGGTTACGTCCCCCCGGAGATGACGCCCGACGTCGACCCGGCCGAGTGGGCGCAAACGCGCGACATCGTCGTGGAGTTGGGTCTGGGGCGGGAGCGGCTCCTGTCCGCCGAAGGACGCGACCTGGCGGCCCGCCGTTGGCTGGCCGGCGAGGCGGGCTCCGACAACCAGATGACCCGGATGGCTCCGGGGCCGTGCCTCACCTGTGGCTATTTCGTGCGCCTGACGGGCAGCCTGGGGCGCGTGTTCGGCGTGTGCGCCAACGAGTTTTCGTCGTCCGACGGCCGAGTTGTCGCCGTCGATCACGGCTGTGGCGGGCACTCCGATGCCGTGGCCGACGAGCGGGGGATCGAACTGCCGGAGCCGGTGCTGGACACGATCACGGTCGACCATCCGCTGTTCGACTAGGCCGCCGCCGAATGCCGGCATGAGGGGCCGACGAGGAGGCATCGGCGATCGCGGCGCCTCACGGGCGACGATGGCATTCACACAGCCCACACGTTAGCAGGCCGCGTGGGTGGGCGCGTCCAGCATGCCGCACCGTGAGACTGGCATGCACCGCCGTCGGGCTAGCATCGGCGCATGGTAGATTCCCGCCGCGGCCCGGACGCCGCCACGTCGCCGATCGACTCGTTCTTCGAAATCACCCGCCGTCGCTCGACACCCGCGCGTGAGGTGCGTGGCGGCCTCGTCACGTTCTTCACGATGGTCTACATCCTGGCGTTGAACCCCATCATCGTGGGGACGCAGACGGACATCAACGGCCGGCTCATCTCCGGCATGCTGCCGAGTGACCCGAACGCGATCCCGATGACGATGGGCATGGTCGCGGCCGCGACGGCGCTGATCGCCGCGCTGTCGAGCATTCTCATGGGTGTCCTCGGCCGGTTCCCGCTCGCGCTGGCGACCGGACTCGGGATCAACTCGATGGCCGCCTACGTGATCGCGCCGAAGATGTCGTGGGGGTCGGTGATGGGCCTGATCGTGTGGGAGGGCATCATCATCACGGCGCTCGTCGTCACCGGGTTCCGCGAGGCGGTGTTCCGGGCGGTGCCGAAGGAGTTGCGCATCGCGATCAGCGTCGGCATCGGTCTGTTCATCGCGTTCATCGGCCTGTGCGACGCGGGCATCATCCGGCCCGGTGCCGGCACGATCACGTCGCTCGGCGTCGGCGGCTCACTCCTGGGCTGGCCCATCCTCGTGT
>Ga0209629_10003312_pt1 | contig 11480 bp, 3 predicted proteins | sample TergutCu122P5_FD_187286 | JGI IMG/M metagenome (GOLD analysis project Ga0209629, IMG submission 187286) | Cubitermes ugandensis P5 segment gut microbial communities from Kakamega Forest, Kenya - Cu122 P5 (SPAdes) (version 2) | ecosystem: Host-associated > Arthropoda: Insects > Digestive system >...
TACATGTTTAAGACCTTTGTATCTTTACTTTCTGGACACGCCTCGTATATTTTTCTTGACTCCCAGATTCTCTACACAGCCTTTTTCTCTGAAGGAGTTCAGCATTTTTTTCATCTGTAAAAAAAAAGTGTTTATGATTTTCAGCCATAGGGAACAAAATATGACCACGTAAGGTGAGGTTAACCCTATCTGTCTGCGTGCCCTGGGTCAGAGGTAGATCCCTGGCTGATGGTGGAAACTGTGATATCGTTTTGGCTGATACAGCCATCACAAACTTCTGAGGCGATGAGAAATGATTATAGACATTGATGGGATGATTAAATTCTGGGAAAAACGTGCAATAGTCGCTGTTCGTGCACCAAAATTCTAACATTGGTTGTTATGAAGAAAAAAGTGAAGACTTCGCAGAGAGATGCAGACATCCGAGTTGTATGTCCGAATGCTTGAAATTAATATTTTAAGCCAACAATTGTGTTATAATGTAACTCATTTGTAAACTATATTATAGCCTACTGGACTCACAATGAAGGTCGTGCCAGTGGTCTGTAAGACCCTCAATCAACGATGTGGAAGTTTTTACACTTGAATTCTATCAATTTGTGGTCGCCATTTAATCCCCTATAACATAAGGGAGTTTTCCACTGAGTGAAGTCGGTGGGACTCTTACAGACAGAGAACTAATGCTTACTACAGCTCGGTTTATTTTGTTTGCCTTGCAAAGTTCTTTTTACATTAAACTCAGTCACTAACAACATTCAGTCTGTAACAGTATGTGTCTGCTTTTCGAAACATCGGTTTGTTGATTTTCTTGTGCCACTATTTGAATTACAAACTGGGCCGAAGATGAGTTTGTGTCTCGCGAAATCTTGCTTTGCGTCTATTTACTTTCCTTTCGAAAACTCAAACTGCCCCTAGCATTTTGTCAATATACTCGTATCTGGGTTCCCTCCAGTTCACCTTATTTTCTTCCAGACTTGTTCGAAGTTTTCAGGGAACTAACCTAACCTCATTGCCTTTACTGTGCCAGGTTATAAGCAGAAGTATTTGTGTCTGATACAATGTACGACACGGATTTTTTAATTTTTGTTTAATTTCCTAACCAGAATTATTACCTGAAGTTTCAGAACCACATTTAACTATGTCTGCTTTTAGTCATAATTTTAATAATTTGATTTTTAGGTGACGCCATGACAACTTGTTTTCTTACTTTTTAATTTAGTATCGTCTTCCTTTTTCTCAAGTTACACGTGCCGTCCGTTGAATAGTTCTTCCGCTTAAAGCGAAAGTGATTTTGATGTAATCTCTAACCTAAACATCTGTCTATCCTAGGAAACATTTCATTTTAGAGTCGAAAAAAAGCTAAATTAGTTGTATATACAATCTTGCTGCTGTAAGTATAGACACTTAACACTTATTGTGTTCAAATATTATTTGAGGGCTTTCATGAGAAGGGCTTGTTATTTTTGTTCTTCACACTTACGTGTTAGGGGAAAGAAATTTCAGTTTCGCCACAAACTCATTCTCTAACCTTCGTTAGAATGAAAGTTAAATAGTATACACAGTAAATAGAAAGGAGTTGGAATATTTATTACTTTGTGCTACATTCATTGCTTATATTGGAATCACACTCTACTTCAGTTTCAGTTGTAGAAATATGAAAACTCCCTGTACCTGAAGGATTGTGTATAGAACCAAACAAGTCTGTAGTCAATGCGGGTGAGGGCTGACAATTTAAGAGCGCTTCATATTCCAGGGGTTTAACATTAGCGGCATTAACCCTACATCCTCTGTACTTTATTGTAAATATTCTGATGTTTTCATCAGTGTGGTGCACAAAGACTTAAGGCTGCAGCCCTGCTTCTCTCTGTGTACATTCTTTACCAATCAGTCCTGTGAGGGCACAATAGACTGCAAGTGTTGTTACCCTAAGATTCGCTGTTTTCTTATGCCATGTTTCAGATTGGCAGAATATTGAAGTGGTAGCAAGGCAGGCTCTCGTTACGCGCAACTGCACCCATATTTGTTTTTGTATATGTCTGCTTAACATGCTCCGGTGCGTAAACAGCTTGCTGTGAATATAAAATGGTAGGCAAGGAAATGAACCTTCACAGATAACCTAGTTTTTTTATGATTGTGAAATGTAGAAGGCCGTGACGAGGTGGACGTTTAGACCTTTGGGGCCACAATCAAAAGGGGTATTTTTGTGTGGCATCTTTTTCCAACGTGGCCTAGTGAAAGAAAGAGAAAGAAACAGTAGAATAACGTAACATTGTGCTCTGGTAAATAATTTTTTAATAAGGAAGGTAGATGCAGATGGTTTAGAATCGTGTGCGGCGGCCGGCACCTTAAACTATTATCGGTGATAATCGATAGAACACCAACACATGCACTTTTCATTCAACACTATATTAGTCTAGCGTGTTGATTTCATTAAAATATATAAAAATATTTAAAGGTACTCCGACATGTTTCGATCTTAAGAGATCATCCTCAGGGAGTATGTTTGTACCTTGCTAAAGTCACTGGATTATTTAAAAATTTAAGAATATTTAAAATTTAAAACACTGAATTTAAAATCCCGACGGTCAACTCCAGCGTTGTGGCAGCAATACATGTAGCAGGTGTGCGTTGTGACCCTTGTGGTGCAATGCGTTGCACCACAAAGGTCACAACGCACACCTGCTACATGTATTCTTGCCACAACGCCGGAGTTGACCGTCGGGATTTTAAATTCAGTGTTTTAAATTTTAAAAATTCTTAAATTTTTAAATAATCCAGTGACTTTAGCAAGGTACAAACATACTCCTTGAGGATGATCTCTTAAGATCTAAACATGTCGGAGTACCTTTAAATATTTTTATGTATTTTAATGAAATCAACACACTAGACTAATATAGTGTTGAATGAAAAGTGCATGTGTTGGTGTTTTATCGATTAGTGTTACAGCAAGTTTCTTGCAGTGCAAAGTCATATGTTATGTCTCTTATATATACTGCATGCCCTGCCTGTCACATCCTTCTTAATTTCATGATATTAATCCTACCTGTAGTAAAGTTTCATTCTGTCCACGAAGTACTAATACAAATATTTCAGAATTCAAGAAGTACAAACCTGCCCAATAAATATTAAATACTAGAAAACAAGCTCTGATATATATTTACATGGGAATGAACTGACAAAGAATTTCAACAGGAAGAAAATACTGCTTTCAAGTGCAAATCAGAACTCTAACATCTCCTCTTTGTCATTAAAGCCACAGAATGAATTTTCCTGGGTGTAAATTCCTGAACTGTAAATATGTTATTTTTTAGGGATATCAGCTTTGGTTCTTTTGTCATAGCTACAAACATACTGACATAGCAAAGAAACACATTTCCAATACTGATACCAACACACTGTGCTATGCCCCCCCACCCAAAAAAGCTCAGAATTTGATTCAATTTTTATATCTGACTTTCTAAGCTTAAATGACCAACCTCATGCAACTGACCAATCAACAAACCAGGAAAGCAACATTCCCAACCAGTCACCCACTTAATAGTACAATGTGAAAGACTGATGTTCATATCATAGTCAACTACTGGAACCCATTCAGAACCAGTTCAATTTAGCTGATGTCCTCCAATCTATATCCCTAACATCAGCATCAAAATTACTTTTCCATCTACTCTGGCTACTTCAAATGGCCTCTTCCCAAAAGATTTTATTACCAATATAACATATGTATTTATAGTTTTCTTCTGATCTGAGCCTTATAACTAACCCATTCATAAAGGTAAAGCAGTCCCGTTCAGGTCTGGAGTGGCCCAGAGGGTTCCAGGAAGTTAAGGTTCCCAGCTTTCATGACAACAGCATAGGATGGTGGTAAGGTTGTCAGCATTGTGCACAGGCCGCCTTTACCCCCAGGAAATACAAATGGTACTCATTTCTGTTAGAGGCTGAATCGACCCCAGGGCCATAGTGCGACCAGAAGGATTATGTCACTGAAAAATTCCAATGACACCATCGGGAATCGAACCCGTGACCTGCTGGTTTGTAGCGTAGTGCCTTAACCACTACGCCACCGCGCGCCACTAACCTATTCAAAGGAATGATTACCCAGATGCTTGTTTGCAGCTGCATTATGCATTCTTATTTTGGTAGCTACTACGATGACTTCCAAATAGCAATACAGGCAGATCCCATTTATATAATTTTGTCTTGCACATTTGCGCTTTAGCACAACTTGTAAATTTATGCCAATTTTCAAATTTACAAGATAATTTTTGGTTTAACATGACTGGCACAGATGACCTGTGGCTACACATATCTTCTGTAAAAGGCTAGCAGAAAGTGATGTCACTGACATGCTATCAGTCATGTGTATGGATTGACTACGTTGGTGATACAAGTATGCAGCTCATGTAGTTTCCTCTTCAACAGCATTGCTGTTTCTTACCAAGATGAGTGAGAAACATAAATCACCATTGTCTAGTGCAATTCAAGTGAAAAATCAGCAAAGGACATTCAGTACTGAAGAGAAATTAAACATAATAAGTTACTTGAAAAAGGTAACCAAATCATTGACATATGTCATAATGTCAGAGTCACTCATAGTAGCACATATACAGTTGGTGATAATGCTGATAACATTAAGGGAAGTGCCAAGTCAGGAACAAAAGTGTTTGTTTTTGTAGTAAGACTACCACATTCTTGTCAGAATGAACAGCACCAAAAACTATGGATGTGAGTCTCTTAAATTTTTATTGCATTATAAATAAATAAATAAATTTTACAGAATTGCACGTAAACTGTACAAAAATGTATACAGACTTCATATATGGTACATATATACTCTACAGGTCCATATGTCCACTAGTGGTATAGTCATACATACTATATAGGATGAAGATGTCAACCCCCTAACCTCCTGGAAATACACTGTTTTAAATGGGAATTTTGTGTTTGATTTGCGCAACATTTTTCAGGAATGTAATCCTGGCATAAAATTAGACCTGCCTGTACTGTCACTGATTATGCCACTGGTGTCACTATGAAGTACCTTATAATATATTCACTACAACACAGAATAATAAGCACAGAGAAGTACATATAAACAATGAAAGCATGTCTTAAGTGATCACACACTCTGACTGATGAAAATAAACTACATATCTTCATTCTTGTCTTGTGAAACAAGCAGCAGTGATGTGGCTACAGATCACATATGTCTTGATATTATAATGTGATGCAAATGGCACATGTATCATGCAACTACCGTTATAAGCATTACAATGTATAAAACAGCAGCAGGGCTAAAACACCCCCCTATTCATGGGTACCAGGTGCTCTTTCCTCAGGCAGGGTGTGAAGCTGATTATACGCCTCCACCTACTGCCAAGGTTAACAAGACATGGAGCAGTTTCCCCATATGCCATAATGATATGGCACCTGAGCATGGGGACTGTGTTATCTTTACCTCATATCTACCACAAAATATAACTTGCAGCAGTTTTTTTTATATTTGATATCTTACTACTCTCCCTGCATATTTAGGCTCACCTTTGTTAATGTCACTGGGTATCTCACGAACAACTACATAATGCTGACAAAGTCACATAAAAAATAAGATGTAAACATAATATCTGAGGTTCTCACAGAGATGTCACTGAGGATGCAAGTCTTCCAGGATGTGACAATATGTCACTGGATGAGTGGTTCCTGATATTTTGAAAGAATGAAGTGCCTTCAAAACACTGGGAACCACTCACCCAGCAACACAGCATTACATCCCACACACCTGAATCTTCAAGGTGTAAAATATTTATCAAACACTGGAAGTTGTATTTAACAGCATATAATAAAGTCTCACACACTGAGTTCATACTGAAATCAGTCAGATAGTTTCAGCAGTATTAAAAACAACAGGACAAATGCTTCCAATTTTTTTACCCCTAAACTTGTCTCAAATTATGACTAACAAAAAAATGTTTCTTTTTTCAAGAAGAGTGCAATGGCAATCAAGACCCATGAATTTCAAATACTGAGGCGTTGTTGGAGAGTTACACTGTTAAACAGTGCAATTTGCTGTACATACATGCAGGTAAAAACATTAGAAGGGATGAAGATTGTCTCAAACATAAGTTAAAAATACACACTAATTATGAAAAATAAATAGAAAATTAGGCTATGACACTTGCACTAGATAATGCACATTCAAGGGTGTCACACATGTAAACTCTGAGATGCAATAAATTATTAGAATTGATTCCCCTCTGTCACAAATGCTACTTACAGCACGAACATGGAAGACAGCTACATCATCCAAATATGGACTAAGGGATAACCGGTAGATCTCAGCTGCCGGCACACGATATTTGATCTGCAGTGTGCGCTGATCCAGTATCAGCATGGAGCTTGTTGACAGCACAAATAGGATTGGAACAAACTGTGTGCAAACGTGGAGTGTTTTAATTTCAAGTTTTATTCCACTCTTTTAAATTTTATGTTCATCATCCTGTTACATCAATTTGGTTTCACTTGCTATAATACACAGACAGACAATGCAATATTTGTATTCATTACACTACTGCTTCACATCTGTTAACAAATTAACACAATAGTATTACAAATGTCTTGTAATTACTATACAGTGAGACCTGAAGTCATGCCATAAGCCATACAAGAAAATGAAGATGGCAGTAGTGCGGTCATGTAATACAAATTGAAAAAGGGCATCAAAAGGATGAAAGGAAATAAATAAAAGCAAACATACATACAGATCATAAAAAGTTTAGTAGACTAAACTGAAACAAATGTTTCCAAAGACAGGGACAAGTATGCAATAAATGATGAAAGATGAGAAAATGCAGGTGGCTGATGGAAGCTTTACTTGTAACTTTCATTCCACAGATTGGAATATATAAGGATGATAATGTGATGAAAAAATGCAATGTATAATACAACAACAAGACAAGCAATGTCAATATAACGAAACATGAGGCGCATTCATGCAACCATTGTTGAAGCAGAAGAGCAATACGTATTACAGAATCTGTGTTTTTGTAACCCCAGGTATCCAGCATGCAATAAGCATGCGCCATATTGTCATCTGTGGCCTACCCTGCTGTACAACATTCTTCCCCATTATCCCATAAATTGTACAGTTTAAAAAAAATGATTGAACATAAATGTGTGTTTCAATTTTCTCTACAACATTGTTCACTCTAAAAAGAAGTGGGTGAGATATGATTAAAAATGTATATTGGCCCTCACATAAAGTAACCATTATTCCTGTCCAGTTTTAATGAAACATGAATTTTCTTGATAGATTGTCAAAAAATACTCAACAATCGAATTTCATGAAAATCCCTCCAGCGGGAGCCGAGTTGTTCCATGAGATAAAAGGAGATACATGATGAAGCTAATCATTGCTTTTCACAATTTTGTTAACACACCTAAAAATTAGAACCCTCCATTCAGTTCTTTAAATGAGGTTTAACAAAATCCTGCATAAAGGTGAAGGTAATAATTAGAGGGCCTTACTTCTTACATTTGTACTCTAGTGACAATTTATTTTCTCTCGGCATCTTTACAGTAATAATCAACAATGAATTATCTATTGTTTTAAGAAAAACTGCTTCTTTATTCTCTTTTTTACTGAAACTTTGAAACACATCCTGTACATCCTCTCTTTCTTTCTGTGAAAAGAAAAATGAAACCCCATTATCCAACACCCCAACACCAACTTCATTCAATCAAGGTCCTCATATTCTCCCTACACATTCACAAAATATCCACACCCTAGGTTGAGATCTTTTGACATAAAACCTCTTCCTGAGGGTCAATGAAACTTCCTTCCTATTGTCTCTACCACTTTCAATCTTTCTTCATCTACTTCTTCCTGAACTTCAGTTCTTTACACTTACAAGTAACTTCAAAACAAGCTGAAACTTACATTAAATAAAGTGCGTTTTTCCTATGGATATAAATCTGTCTCAATTTCCCTTCATCTTTTCCTGTTACCCTTCCCCTACACTTCTGATATCCAGTGCCGGTGTTAATTAGCCGACCAATGGACACTCAAACTCCACAACCCATGTAGTACATCTGACAATCATATGTCCACATTCAATTTTTATAATGTCCACTCAATTCAAGTAATTTCATACATATTTCATAAATGCAGAAAAGATTCTGATACAGTAGAATGCCTTTAATCCAGATGCTTTGGCAGTTGAAAATAGTCCCAATTATGGATGCTTCAGCATACTCCTACTCCAGCAATTTCTGCAGAATGAAAACTCCTGGTTAACAGTCTTGTGGTCCCTCAGCATCCCTGGTACAACCTGAAGGGACCCCAGAAAACAAAGAAACAGACCCCTAACACTCCTAAAGCAGCAGCAGAAGTAGATATCCAAATGGAATATTCCTCTGTTTAGTCTTGCAGCCCCAGTATAATAGCAGTAACAAACCATTAAGTGTGTGAACTTAGTTCAGTACAGAATACTGTTTTGTAATCTAGAATATTTGATAACTCAGCACCTGTCCTATCCCAAAGGTGGTGGATTAAAGGAACTCCAATGTATGTGTCTTGAAAATCATGTTCACAATGCTGGTATTGTGGTCTAAGTGTGTGTGATGAAATATGTCGTAAGTACAGATATAAGAAGTAAGGTTTTTCTGCATACTAAATAGTGTAATATTACCTCCTGAAGAAATAAAGTGATACAATCAACATCTTATGGTCCCTGAAGTAAACAACAGAACAAAACCTGTTATCTTCTAAAAGCACATATACACACACACATATGAAACAGCACCAAACTCCATCCCACTGAACTGCTCATTTTATAAATCCAGCACATGGACATCTAATATACACAACAATACAGCATTTTGTTTACTCCTATGTGTTTTGGCGGAACTCCACCTTCTTCAGGGAGTCTCCACCAATACTTAAATCTCATTAAAGTATAATACATTACAATCATTATACATATGATATCATAGTTATTTCTGCAGTTAAATTCAGAAATGTCAGATCTAAACCTACAAAACCAAATAAATCAAAAAATAAAATAACCAAGAAAACATAAAATATCATTTACAAGAGCACAATATACAAAATGTAATTTTGTTAGTCATTATAAGCAAGCAACCGAAGCAAGACAAAGAAGAAGGAAAAAACACCTAACCTTCCCACTTGATCTGGTGATCTTGTTTATGATGTCTGCAAACACCACATATTGGTCGTTGGTCTCTATACAGGCCTTCTTCCATTGGATATTCTGTCTAAGGCGAACATAATCCCCCAGAAAGGGATGTGACACACTTAAAATAAAACATAAAAACTTGTATACTATAGTGTTTTATAAAGTTCAACTATAAAGTACATCAGTGAATCAGTTTACATCCTCACCTTCGTGGGTATGAAGCTTTCCTGTCCTTGAAGATAATACTAGCTGTCACTTTTTCTCTCATTCTATTTCTTGCTGTTTGGTCAAATTTGAGACGATATCTGTGACACTGGAATTAAAATAACCAACATCTAGTCTGTTCTTTCACTGACAAACTTTGATACTTGCCCATCTTGAGGAAGCACATTGTAATGTAAGAGTATATAAGTATAACATTTTTGAAATATGATTTTATCATAATTACAAAAAGCACATGTACAAAGAACATTCAAACTAGATATCTCCTTACTATTATGGAGCAGTAGTTAATAACAGTGCACTTTAATACACAGTGAGGGAAGTATCTGAAGTACAATTATGGTAATGCCTGGAGAAATACGAGAACACCTGTTATGAAATCTTCATCAGATTATCCTGTTACAATCAAGATTCAATCAAGCAAAATTTACAAAGGACGAAGGTATACAAAAATACTGTAAGATTCAGTAACTCTAGTCTTTTATAGCCACACTTCCCCAACCACAAAAAATATCAACATAATAACAGTTTCCTGTTCATACTGCTTTCCCATTTGCTTTCTAAAGTTTTTGTTCCAAACATATCAATTTATTTTGAAGTAAAGTATACAGACCCTCCACTTGTGGTGTATCCGTCTAAGAATTAAGCTGGTCTCTGCTAATCTTCTGTGACATGGTGGCCACTCCCTGCTGATTGGAGACTCAGATTCTGGAGGAAGCTGTCGAGTAAGGCGAAGTAGAAACTGCAATCTCTAGAAGAAACATTTTTAAGCAATAATGTAATCCTCCTTCAATACTACCTCCACTTCATCAAAGGGAGTTAGTATGCACCAGTGAACTTGAAAGTTATGCAGGCAGCAGCCTAGCTGTTGGTAGGGCCATCTACGCAAGACAGGTTTTGAGCGAGGTGCCAGACAAAGAAAGATACCGTGGCCCTGAAGGTTGGGGGCTGAGCAAGGTGACAACATCTTCACCTTGTAAAAAATTCACCTGTCTCAAAATGCTAGCAACATGGTGGTAAGGGCCCAAAAATGGGCTAAAGCACCATACAAGATGCAGAAAATCCAAGAATTTGAATATTGATCACAGATCCAACAGAAAGCATCCTAGTCTGCTTCCATGAAAAATATAACAGACACTCCCCAATTTAAATATTCAACTATTTCTACCTGCCATTAAAAAATATAACAGACATTGTCCCATTTTGGTCTTAAAGAACAGGCGATAGTGAAAACCGACCCCTTGATTTACTGGTTATAACTTGGTACTGTTCTTGCTATCTGCTGTGCAAATCCTGTCATCTGAATCACTGTAAATACGCATTCTATACAGAAGTGGCATTTTTGTACACCATTATACTGCTTCAGTATTAATATTTCTGATAATTTATTAATTCAGTTACTATTAAACTTTGTAATACTACTATTATTACTTTTGTGAGACATACAGAAATATCAGTTTAATAAAATGTTACCTCAAGACATTGAATGGGAAATATTCTAGACCAAGGAAAAATTTGCAACATAATAGCTTATGCTTATGAATGGTCAGTGAACCACCAAGGCATGTAGCAGTCAGAGACTAGTGTACTGCACTGTGCAAATAATACCTACAGGCAGGAAGTAGTTCTACATTTGAAAAATCCCCATTTTTGATAGGTGATGCATCAGAAACAATCCTGCTACACAAATCTATGCTCATCAATGTAACAATTTTAAGACTTGAATTTTATACTAGTCAAGCATCCATCATCACTGCCTTGGTCAACTCGAGGTACCAAATTCCACTTCTACTCATCATCTACTTCAAAGGTACGGCTAATACTGTTCAAAGTCTACTGTGAATAAGCTGATCATACGATAGTTCAGGCAAAATAGTTCAGAACAGAATACTGAGCCTAGAATCTGAGGTAACATTCCTGGGTCAATAAGGTTGCAACAAATTTGTGAACTATACGAAAATTCTGTAGTACATAATTATATCAGTATGGGAGAAGTTAAATTTGAACCAGACATCATGTATATGTGCATATTACAATATAGCAGACCACAGGTTCCACAGGATC
>Ga0209629_10003313_pt1 | contig 11478 bp, 8 predicted proteins | sample TergutCu122P5_FD_187286 | JGI IMG/M metagenome (GOLD analysis project Ga0209629, IMG submission 187286) | Cubitermes ugandensis P5 segment gut microbial communities from Kakamega Forest, Kenya - Cu122 P5 (SPAdes) (version 2) | ecosystem: Host-associated > Arthropoda: Insects > Digestive system >...
AGGGACTTGAGGTGGCCGGTTTAAGCTGGTAACACAGACAATATTGCATGTTCATACCCTATTTGCATATGCAATTTTTCTTCTTTTTCCTTGCTGTTCCTTTTTGATTTTACATTTCTTCCTTTGACAAATAAAGGTGTTGCCAGGTCACTTGTGACTCTTACGTGACTGCAGAATCAACTGACAAAGCAACTTGACCAACACAAAGTGTGTCTAACGCAGCACATTACCAACATTGGCTGTGCAGTAGGATGCACATGCAGAATAAACTCACCTCACCATCCCAGAGCATACAACTGCCATGCAGAAATTCTGTCAACATCAACCTTCCATGCATGCAATAGTGTGGAAGAGATTTAACTTCCATGCAGTATTTTGGACAGAATATTATACATCAGATCGGATTCTGATAGCTAGGAATTGACCTGAACAAATATGCGTGAGCACTGGTTGTTGCTGCTCCAAATTCACATTTTCAATGACATGAACACTAGAGAGAACCAATTTTTTAAATGCTCTTCCCAAACGCATTGCAGAAGGGATTAAAGAATAACACACCAGTCTGCAACTAGCATACATTCTCTTCAAATCCGATAAAGAAACATTGCACTTTTAAGTGTATGCTTGATGCATGAATCCAATATGTTCAGTAGGAACAAATGCAGCCAACTGTGTAACAAAATTACACACTATGAATGCTGTATTTATTCCTATCGCACTCCACAGCAGAGGTTATTCACTTCATTTCTCATTTTCAGATACTTGTAAAGTTTTGTCTCTCTGTAAAGGATGATGGAGAAGGTAACAGTTACTCAGTTAGTCACATCCCCACATTATTAGGACCACAAGAGTTTATACCATTTTTCACAAAAAAGTGAGAGTTTGGTCAATTAATGCTAGCACACCAACCACAGAGGTTATTAAACATCAAATGAGATGTGCCATAGCTACAGTTTAAGAAACTGTATAAAGGTCAACTCAGTAAGAAAGGAAGTTACATTAATTTTCTGTAGCCTGCATTTCAAGATCTCATCCTTCACAAATAAATGAATTAAATCGTCATCAGACAACATTATAAGTGCCCACACAAACAACCAGGGGCTGTGCATGTAGCATGCACAGCCCCTGGATGGACACGGAAACTATATGAGAAAGGCTGGATATAGGTGAAGGGAAAATATTCACATGGCATAAATTGGTGATGCTTGTTAGGTTGTCGCAGCTTTCATTATAATGGCCCAATATGATGTGTTATGCAGCTGTTATCATATTGGTCTCTTCCTGACGAAGACAGGGATCCATGATGTATTTATGTGTACATGTGCAGTGCATACATAGCACATAAATATATATAAATACACACACACACACTGGTTTCTAATGATACAGGCACTAGTTTCAAAACCCCACAGCAACATTGGCTTTATGTATGCATGATGCAACCCTTTGGCTACCGCATTAAATCCCATTTGTAAATCCCAGCCCGCTGAATTAATCTGCGGGGGTATTTAAATTTGACGCATGCTTTTCGAAAAACCTGAATATTTCGAGAACTGAGCTGGATAAATTTGTGAAATAAATGCAGTTTTTGGGGAATGAATCAGACATTGCTCAGAATGCTTTAAAATGCTGTAATTTCCTTATTGCGTGATGTAGAAGATACGTTTCTAAAAAAAACTTGTAAATATACATGTTCTTTTACTTACATTGTGGTCGAGGCTTCAACTCTTTGCATGCGTAATTCTCTTCGTCACTTTCAGAATCAATTAAAATTTCTGTTATTTGATTCTGGGACAGCACACCAGCCCGTTTCACACGTGTTTCCATTGTGCACAAAAACTATCACTAATCTTGAGGTGTGTCATCCCCGTTGTGTTGTCGAATAACAAGAAGTTATTGGTGCATATGTATGTAGTCAAAAACACAACTATATTCCTTATATTACGTTTACTATAACTACGGTAACTTGTCCTTGTTACTAGCACTAATGCTCCGTATTTACAGCAAACTCAGCTGAACTGATATAGAACCCTTAAAATATACCTGCTGTGACTGTCGTTCCCACTTCTAAGAACCTTCACTCGGCGGCCTGCTGGTTAATTTCTTTAGATTTTATGACATACTGGCCCTTTTTTAATTCACTGTATGCAAAAGTAAACTAACTGTGCAAATTTTTTTGAAGACTTATGACACTTATGCATTCATTGCTTATTATGTTGTCGGTTTGACAGAACTGCAGTACTCACAGCTAGCTACAGAGGTATGCAGAAATGATTCCATGTCCCACACGTGACCAGAAGAGTCTGTTCTCTGTACTTCATAGAAGAACGAACTGTGCCATATATTTTGAAGATTTATGACACTTATGCATTCATGGCTAATTTTATGGCCTGGTTTGGACGGGAGTGAAGTGTTTACATTGAGTTGAAACAAGAGAACGCATTCATCAATGACTCAGTGTGGTGATGTAACCAGAAAAATATGTTCACTTTACTTCATGGAAGACTGAACAAACTGTGTGATACGTTTTGAAGACTTATAACACTTATGCATTCGTGGCTAATTAGGGCCCAAACTATAGTTTTTTTACACTCTAGCATGATAGGGAAATGCTCCAAAAAATTGATTTTGTGTTGAGACATTCTACAGGAATAAGAACAACGATCTGACAGCGTTGCCAAAACTAGTGTCATATATATATGACAGCGTTTCTGGCTTTACTGGGAGCGTCATATATAAAAGGCGTTAGTCGACTAAGTTGCAAAATTAATTCTTCTCTACATTAAACATTGGACATAACTTACATTGCAAGGGCTCCCTCCTTCTGACGCCCTAGCACAGAGAGTAGAAGATTGGATGATGCTGGTACCATAGTATTGATCACATTCAGCATTCCTTATGACTACCATAGCAACATAATTCAGAAATGGACTGACACCACGATCTGTAAAGGGAATGGTTTAGTTTAGTTTAGTTTAGTGTGCCAGTCACAAAATTTCTCTTCACAAAGTGCTCATTCACACAGGCTTCTACATTTCATCTGTTTCAATCTAATGTGTAAATTTTTCAGTACTATTTTGCATGCAATAAGTAGGCGTTTTCTGACAGAGACACACTGTTGAACACAATTTATATTGGAATATTTTAATTTGTGTTTCTCAACATTAGTGCAGTTGTTAACGCTACAGTGTCAGTTGTATTTTAAATTTTTACTCACTTTAACTACCTGTAAATATAACAGATGTACAAGGCTTACGTAGTTCTCTATTTCCAGACAGCCTTAGCAGCTGCTATTTCACATGGCCACAGAATCATTCCATTGAAATCAAACGTCTGTTTCCATAAACGAATCACAAATTTAACTCTTTTTCTTCACAGTTTAAATTTAAAATTACCAACTTCCATCATATAATTACATTGAAACTGCATTGATATGCTGCACAAAATAATTGAATACAAGACTGACAGAATTAGTGACTGCAGAATTTTAAAAGTGACTGGTGTAATCATGAAGGGTCATAATGATTTCACTTAACAGTTACTGTTACACTTGTCGAACAATCATTCAAAATGCAGGTGGCAACAGGAACATAAAAATCAAGAGCCAGTGCATAGAGTAAATTGAATTATATGATACTACTACAAGCATTTTATTTGTTAATGTCCTGAAAGGTATATAGTAATTCCATTAATTGAAACATAAGGCTGTGCCACGACATGACCCTTCTAGCAAATTTTCTGTCTTTAGTGTAAGAATTTCTGTATCAAATACATACTTTATATAACTGATTCATAACCTTCCCACTTTCATTCCTTTGTGAAAGTGGCACAAAGAGTTTTAAAATATTGAATACACAATAAGATCCCATTGCGCTGCCAGCCACATCAGGTGGTGTGTAGACCAACACAGTGTCTATCAAGCATTCTGATATGACTTACCACCAAGACTGCCAAAACCATATTTAAAGCCAGAGCACATATCTGGGTACATGCTGATGGGGTCAATGCCTTGAGTCATATAATTGTTAGCATGCAGCTTGCTGATCTTCTTGGGTTTCAATATTGTTTTGGCAGCAAGGCAGCTATGTTTCCGGTGCTTGAGTGGCTACCGGTCACGTCGGCGGTTGGCGGATAGCCGGGGACCTGTCCTTGTGGCAGGTCTGTCTCTACCACAAAGTGTTATGTGTGACTTGCCATAATCCGTGCTGAAAGTGTGAATGGCACATGGGTGATGTGCCTTTAACGGGGCCTTCGGGAAACCTGGCGACATTCCGGAGTATGCAGCCTTTCACTGGAATAGGGAGCTCTGCCCGTGCTGACCTTATATTTCTCCCGTACTCGTGGGAACAAATTGGACACGAAAGAAATGGCAATTAAACAAAGAACAACTGCAGACTTGTTACAACAAAAACCTCATGTAGAGTTTACAGACTCAAAGACTTCCGCTGCCTCTTCAGATAAGGACAGATTGTATGCAGGCATCTCAACGTTTGGACTGCAATCCAAGAGGAGCAGAGCGGAAAAGCTCATTAGAGAAAGGAAGAAGAGGGAGGGGACCGGGACGGTAGAGAAATCTCCAAGAAAAACTCCTCCATATCAAGTCAAAGGAACAGCAGGGAGTTGTGGGGGTGTGAAAAGACCCCACTCAGACTCGAGTACACCATTCCTGGAAAAGCAGAAACCTAAAAACCCAGGAGCACAGAAGTGCAGACTGCGACATGTAAGAAAAGTGATACTGGAATCAAGCTGGCAATCATTCATAGGCATCATCCTGATGCAAAATTGGATGAAACCCAGAGTGACATAATCCAGACAAAACTCTTGACGGCAGTGGATGCAAATCCCTCAGGGGAGATTCCTCCACAATTTCTACATTCAAAATTTGCACAGGGAGTATTTCGGATCACCTGTGCAAATGAATCTACAAAGGACTGATTAATGCGAACTCTGAGCGGACTTGGGAGCTTTGGGAGGACGTGGATTAGACTGTGGTTGACTCCAAGGACCTCCCTAAGAGACCCAGGGGGCTTGTTTGAATTCCTGATGCTCCCGAAGTCAATACCGTCCTGACACGTTCCAGGAAACAAAATCCTGAGCACAACACGTCGGACTGGTCGGTCATGAGTCGAAAGGTCACAGAAAAGGAGCAAACACTAGCCTTCTCTATTGACCCCGACTCCCAAAAAGCTCTGGCTCGATCAAACGTGAAGGGCTTCTGGGGATTGGGGAAAATTATCTTTCGGATCCTGAAGGAAGCTAAGAAATATCCCGAGACCGATGGTTTTACAAATAAGCCTTCACCACAGTAAGGTGGCATCGGCTGCCCTCTGCGTAGCGATGAAGAGCTTTGATGTTGCTCTCATACAGGTATCCTTGACCAAAAATGGGACAATCAGTGGTCTAAAAGAGGTGGATGGAGAACTTGTCTATAGTAGATCTAATCAGAATCCCAGGGCCAGTATTCTAATCAAGAAAGGTTTCCAGATACTGCCGCTGATGCATCACTGTTCCATGGATCAGACTGCGGTGATAATCAAAACGTCAAGCGGCAAAGGGCCGGGGGAGATGATTCTCGGATCGGCCTATCTTCCATACGACGACGTTGAATTTCCATATCCCGGGGAGTTGGAGAGGCTGGTGATGGGTTGCAGGGCTGAAAGAACTCACCTTATCACCATCTATGATGCAAACTCGCATCACACCTCCTGGGGAAGTACGAACATCAAAAACAGAGGAGAGACCCTGTTTAACTACATTGTAATGAATGTTAACAGCGCTAATACGTTTATAAACAAACATTAACACTGTATTGATTTGTATTAATTGTACGCCCATGTTAAGTTACAGTCACATATTGCAAAAAGTACAAGCATGTCTATATTGGGTAACATTTATGTGTCAAGAGGTGTTCAAGCATGCCCATATTTGGTATACTAGGAAGAATTCACAGTTTTCGCTACCGCGGTATCAGCGCTGTTGTGCCCTCAACCCGGTAGTAACCCAGTTAAATAGATGAATTTTAACTTTCCCTCTATAAATATTAGGTTTAATTATTTATGATGATTATTGGCATTATTACTGATTGCTCGCTCGTTGAATTACTGCTCTACGGCTGTTCAGTATCTCTACAACGTATTACAAATTTGTAACGACGTTACCTGCACCGTAAAACGACTGTGTAACAACTAAGAAGTATTGTCTGCCAAAGACTGTTGAAAGTTATTATTGAGTTGTGCGATGGTTCTACTTTTGCTCTCTGAGAGGTAAGGCATCTGAATTGTGATTGTAACCTATTTATTCGAGCCGAGCACTCTTGGGATTTATTTTGACATTACTTTTATTAATTCCAAATTACACCCTTCAGGCCACAAGAGAGAGGAAAGCGGTTATTCCTAACTTTGTAACTTGAGATTAACCGAGTCATATTTTGATTACTATTGCTCTCATTTGTAATATATTTATTTAATAGAACTCAGTAAACTACAATATACCTACACAGTTACATTTCTTGCCAGAAATATTAACTATTCAAATGCTATCCCCGCCAATCCTTGAGTCTGTGTGTTACTTAGTGTCGCGACGGCGACTGGTGACAACGTTACCGATACACGTTTTATTCACTGCCTATGTAGCGGAAGATACGCCTCTACATAGTAAGCACTACATATTGACAGTGGTCACTAAAACATTATTGCTAACGGACAGGACATAATGAACAGAGGCAACAGACCTACCTTTGTTAGTCTAACAAGCAGGAAGTCATTGACATCACGATTGCCACTTTTCATGCTGGCAACCTTATAAAAGGTGGGCATTAAACTGAAGAAGTAAACTGCTCTGACCACAGATACACCTGATTTACTGTTACGGGTATCGACGATTCAGTTATAACTTATCGAAATCCACCAAGAACTGACTGGGAGTCGTTCAGAAATAACCTGTCAGTTTGTCCGAGTGGTATGACTGACAAAATAAAAAATTTCACAGATCTTGAAATAGCTGCTAATCAGTTTCAAGATGCCATTGCTTTTGCTTATAATGATAACTGTCCCCTTACCGTGAGGAAGACCAACTTTAAAACATCCTGGTGAAATCAAGAACTCGCGGTGAAAAGGAGGAAGTTTCGAAGATTATTCAACGTAGCCAAAAAGTCAGGGAACTGGACTGAATACAAAAGAACCTTAACAGATTATAATCAGGCACTCAGGCAGGCCAAGAGAGAATCGTGGAGAAGACACTGTGAGGAGACTGAAAAAGCTCCAGAATGTGCCAGACTCCACAGGATACTCTCTAGGTATGAGCAGAGTGCAATAAGCTCCATCCAACTTGAAAATGGATATTATACCACAACAGAGAAAGGGACTCTGGAAGAATTACTCCCGGTCCACTTCCCTGGCTTCGAAATAATCCTGGAACCTTCTGGAGGTTGGGACGGTCTTGAACTGGAGTTTCCGAAATGGACTGGATCCAGGGAAGGCTGGACACTGTCCAAAAGGGTCATTAGTTACGACAAATTGAAATGGGCGGTTTTCTAATTTCAACCCTATAAATCCCTAGGCATGGATGGAATAATGCCCATTATGCTACAGCAGGGTTTCGAACAGCTAGCGGGAAAACTTTTGAAGTTATTAAGAGCCAGTGTAGTACTAGGCTAATTCCATGAGTTGTAGGCACACCGAGTTTTTTTAATACCTAAACTTGGGAAACCACTGACCCAGGTGAAGTCTCTGAGGCCCGTCAGTCTCATGTCTTTTACGAGGTCACCCTCGTCTGTGTGCCGGGACATCAGGACACCGTTAACAATGAACAGGCTGATAAGCTTGTTAGACAAGCGTCAGCCAAGCCGATAGTCGGTCCAGAGCCGGCTATTGGAGTACCTAAGTGTTTGGCAAGAGAAGCAATTAAGAACTGGACTGAGCATCAGCACCTTAGTACCTGGAAAGATATATCAGGCTGCAGATACAACTCGTTTTTTATAGGCAAACCGTGGAAGAAAAGAGCTGATGACCTGCTCAAATTAGGCAGGCATCAAATAAAAATGGTAGTAGCAATCCTCATCGCACATGCTCCTGTAAAAGGAAGCCTGTGTACCATGGGCCTGTTTAACGGGGATCCACCTTGCAGATACTGCGGGATGGAGACTGAAACAGTGCAGCACATCACATGCTGCTGTGGGTCATTCACTCATCAGCATTATAATGTTTTTGGGGAACTGTCGGTAAACCAAAAGAAATAAGCACAGCCTCAGTTAGGGACTTCTGCCTCATTATTAGTGAAGGAGGACTACTGAATCTGTGGTGAGGTATGTTTAAGGTTGCAAAATAAGCCTCAGGGGCTTCAGCAGACGGGCCCTAAGAAGAAGAAGAAGAAGAAGAAGAAGGCAGCTGTGCTTTGGGATTCTTACTGTGTACCTGTGGCTTGTTTCAGAGGACAAGGACTCCGTGATTTTCTCATGAGGACAACCAATTTTCTTCTGACATCGAAGAAGATAGAATCAAGAAGTCTTGAAATGTTTGATCCTGAAGTTGAGGGCACTATGATTATTTGAAATGTTAGTAACTGTTATAAGTCAAAAAAACAAATATTCCAGACAACCTGAAGAATCAGCAACACTACTGTTAAGCACCTCAGACCTTGCAAGTTGAAACTTTAGGACCAGGACTACGCAGTCTCTCCTGTGCTTGTGACACCAGAATATTTTATCTGTTCTAACACAGCCTTTACCATGCAATGACAGCAAAAGGCTCATAAACGATTGCACTAAAAGTGTAACTGATGGATTTCAAATTACATACTTCTATGTAACTTCAAATACAGCCATGTGGAAATGACTGTATAATAACAAATATTTATCTGTGCTGTACAAATTCAATGGGTCAACACACTTACCCGGTGATGTCAGGCCATACCCACTGACATGGGCAGTTGCACCCTCGTATGTACGATTATTAGAACCGTATGATGGCAGTGAGACAGGCCAGACGTGAACTGAAACAATAAAGACACACGTCTTAATGCAAAACATACGAAAGGAATTCTCTTATGTATCGCTCATTTGTACCATCATAATGTAATATTAAGTAAAAAACAAAGAAATTCTTGCAGCTTGTAGCCCCTGTCTGTACGCTCTCTTGGCTCTTGTTAACTGCATATGGAAATCAGTTCATCCTACTTTTGTATTTTCCATTCCATTGTATTATTTATTGGAGTTTACTGTAACCAAACTCTTGCACACAACTGGATGCTTAACTGACACGTTTATTTCATTTAAAGTACCTCATTAACGGTTATAAATTGAGGACCATAACTAACTACATATTTTAACTACCATTTTAGGCCACCAATCAAAATGACAAATAATTCTAATAATATTCTTGATTTTAAAGTTTCGCCCTATACTGAATATAGTAAATTTCCTTTAGGGTAATTTCCCGGGATCTGGTTTATATATGCCGACGTTTCGGAACCTCCTATCTATTACATTTTCTTAGGCAGAAGTGTGAAACGATAGAGGGTTCCTAAACGTCGGCATATATAAAGCAGCCGCCGGGGAATTACCCTAAAAGGAATTTACTATAATCCTTATAATGTTAAAGTACTGCAGATGAAACACAAAGTGCGAACAAGAGGAAATTAGTAGTTTTTGATCAGTGTCTAGTTAATACAAATGAAAAATAAATCCATCCTAATTTTTCAAAACATTGAAATGTCAGTATTTACTACTAATATAAAACATAACGAATAGGGTAAATTCATTCAATATTCTGTCTGACGACACGTCCAAAATCTCCTCCAAAATGATTCCTACACATAATACAATCTAGAGCTTCCTCCTTCAAATGTGAGTATCCTTTCCTGTCCTTAAGGTCATCCATTAGCTTCTACCGTCTTCTTCCTCGTCTTCTTCTCACTTCCACTTCTCCTTCCATCATTCCTTCTATAATTTGCTTTAGAAAGGAGTTTCTATGTAAGATGTAACCAATCCAGCTAGCCTTTCGTTTTCTTCTTTCGTGTAGGATATTCCTCTGCTCATTTACTCTAAGTAATATTTCTTCATTTCTCAGATGATCGTTCCAACTGATCTTCTCCAGCCTTCTCCATCACCACATTTCAAAGCTTTATAGTTATTTCTGATCTGCTGCCTGAAGCGATATATATATAACAATAATCTTGTACAATTAAGAAAGTTAAGACATTAAAAATTAACTTGGAGAAAATACAGGTGACAAGGCAGAGAGAAGTCTATGAACAATGTCATTCAAGGATGCGCAAAGTTTTTCCAAAATTTAGAAGGCACATTAAAATTCCAGACACCAGTTATGTGACATGAAGGATTTTCCACACTGAGGACCCAAAAATATCAAGGCACTGCCGCACAAAATGTAGTCCCTCAGGCGACCTGCTACCAATATTTTGTGCACCCCTGCTGCTGTTGATAATTTTTTTTTCAAGCATAATATTATGCACATTTTGCTTCAAAGAACATAGAACAGAAAGAAAGGGAAGTTGGTCAGCATCACTCAAAGGTTTTAATTCAGCTGGTACAGAATTGTGCTGAATTTTCTGCTCACAGATGGACATTTTCACTTAGAAATTATGAAAAGCAGTTGCCCCCACATGGTTGATTGTGGGCCCCGTCTTATGACCACCCTTTCTTATGATCACTTTATCATTGTGGGTAACAGAATCTGTCGCATGGCTGTCTACTCCTAAGATTGGCAGAAGCCACAGGGTTGAACACCAATCACGTGACCGCAGTGCACACACAACAACATAAGGGACACTTGTGAAGGATACTCACTATTAGCTATGTGACGAATTTCAATGCGGAGGAGTGCAATGTCATTTGCTAGGGTCCTGGGGTTGTAATTAGGGTGTACAATCTTGTTTGTAGTCACTTGAACAATACCACCACTTCCCGGCAATTGTACGCGACCCAAGATGACTTGGAATGTTGTTCTGCAAATATAATACAGGTATTTTGTCAGTTCGCATATCCACTGCAGATGTGTCACTGTTTCCCTAAATAATAGTACTATTATTAATATTAATAATTAATAGGACCCTATAACTTTTATTTGTTTATGAAAAAATCTACTTCATACTTTAAAACCTACATACTTATATATTACCCCAGGAACTAAAACATGTATCTTTATTGTAAATGGTAGATAGTTCTTTTCCAAATATTCCGTCTTTCTTCTAGTGCTCTTAAATTAATGTAAGGAGAAAGAAGAGTAGATAACACGTGTCAAAAGATATGTAATAATTCACAGCAATCATTCAAGAATTTTGAATAGAGTTTGCAAATATTTAGTGTTTTATGTTGTATTCACATGACAGATTTTAAAACCACAGAAAATTTCCAAGACTCCACTAAATAATTACACTTCTGTTGTACAGAGGAATAAGTACTGAAGTCAATTGAGTTACTTCATAGAGACTGGCTCCACTGTCAAATGTATCATGTTTTTTCTC
>Ga0209629_10003314_pt1 | contig 11477 bp, 9 predicted proteins | sample TergutCu122P5_FD_187286 | JGI IMG/M metagenome (GOLD analysis project Ga0209629, IMG submission 187286) | Cubitermes ugandensis P5 segment gut microbial communities from Kakamega Forest, Kenya - Cu122 P5 (SPAdes) (version 2) | ecosystem: Host-associated > Arthropoda: Insects > Digestive system >...
TGAACTTGCCCAGGATGCAGTGTACCAGAGCCATACCAGTCGCCTGACTGAACTCTGGTCTCTGCCCAGACCGGCCCAAGGGCTGAATACCAATAATAATAATAATATATGAAAACTGAAAGCTTAATCTGGGTAGATCACTCTACTTTTATATTTTCACTACATGGCAATTAGGACTTTAGTTTGTCAACAAAATGCAACCTTAAAGCCTAACTTATATATATTAATAAAAGTGACTTGAGATTCTGCCACCAAAATTTACACAACTTTATGCATACTGGCATATATCACCCACGTATTTGTAACTGCAATAAAACCACAAAGCCTAATTTTTAGGAGTGATAACAACCATACCCTCACCTCACAACCTAACATAAAACAGTAAGATTGTTCCTCTGCATACCACAAAGGCATATGTATAAGAAGATGCACAGCTCCCTCATTAGTCTCAGCAAAAGACACAGGTGGGCTGCATGACATGGCCACTTTACTCCTGGGTAAATAACACCTGACACCCAATAAACAGGATGAGTCACAGAAGGGGTCTGCACGTTTCAGAAAAAATAAAAATCCTTGATTGTCAGGTCTGCAGACCAGTCATTCTATCGACTATGCTTTTCCAGCTCCCTTCAATGCCTAACCTTGGTAATCATGAAGTGTTTGTCACTAATATGAAAATGCAAAGCCATACCCCAAAGAATTAGTGTATGCTTTTACATGTTGGAAACTTGACTTAGATTTCCGTGAGGATACGCTGTAAACCTGCAACAATATGGTGTAATTCTGTTAGACGCAAAGCACAAGCAAATATTATACTATCATCGTGTCATAAAAATTGCTTTTGTTATTGATACATAAGCATCTAGATATGTTAGCAGGCAATGAACTGTACATTGGCCAAACCCGCAATACCGAAGATGTATGCCCTTTGCTTCAGCGCGCAATCACGTCTGTAACTTCTGCTAGCCCATGTAATGGACTGGAGTTTTATATACCAACATTTTACCTTACAAAAGTAAACTCCTCATTCCTTCAAACAAATTTATACAAAATTAAACTTGGTGAACTATACTAATTGCTGTAAGCACGTGTTAGCCGTGGGCCGGGTAGCGTAGTCGGTATATCGACTGCCTACGGGCTGGACGGTCCGGGGATCGAATACCGGTGAGGCGAAATTTTCCGCACCAGTCCAGACCGGCCCTGAGGGCCACCCAGCCTCCTGTACAATGGGTACCGGGTCTTTCCCGGGGGTAAGGTGCTGCCAGGGCGTGACGCTGACCCCTCACCCCCTTCTAGTGCAGAGGTATAAAATAGAGTAGAGCTATATCTCTACTCTCCTTAAGGGCCTACGTGGCCTGTGAAAGGGTGAAACCTACGTGTTAGCCACATGCAAACATTGAACTTGAGTATATATGAAACAACTGAATCAAAACCACGTAACTCTCCATTATACATTCCATACATAACACCTTATTATTCGTTTCACAAAGATATGAGTACATGACACACACAACCGTACCTAGTTACAAACTCGTTACTTCCAGATTACCTTAACCACTCATCACACAGGCCTACCACCATTCTTCACACATTTGGACCCACAGATCATCTTTTGGACCGGTACATGCGTACACAGCGTACATATTCTGTGGAGGTTACCACACAGCATACTAGATGAACTGTGGCATGGAACGCTGCCAAAGAGTATTAATATCATCATCATAATCATCATGTTCGTTACGGGTTAGGTGAGTTCCCTGTTCCGTAGAGAATGAATATACGTGGCATTAAATTGGGATACGGCCTAGTATACGCGACACAAACAGTGGCTTTCCGACACGTGTGTCACACTACATGATCTGTGCGTGTATTGCTGTTGCAGTCAGAGATCATCTAGGATCGTTCCTTAAATTGTTATGATGTGTTAATTGGTGTGACAATGTATATGGTAATTGTCGAATGTAACTTAAGCGTTAAAAGGCTGTGGTTGTACATTATGGTCACGTTCATAGTGCTTTGTTATTTTCCGTGACGTCTAAACCGAACACCTGCGTTGCTTCAGAACACGTCATCAATGCTTACACTATACCAGGGGGATGAAAGTCTCATAGGCGACTAGGCAACAAAATAGTGACATCTATGCGCCGCTACACGACTGGATCACAGAGACTGGATGGAGAGGCAAGTATTTCCTACCGCTGACATCAGGTGTCAGGACAGTCGCAAGTCATATGATCTGTGGACCGGACCAATCACAGGACGGCTTGTCGACGTTTGGTGGATGTCTTTGTGTTACAGTTTAGTGTAACAGGTGACGTTAAATTTTTGTAGGACGTTTATCGTGGGACATCCGCCTTTTTGTGTGAAGTAAGTTTCATTTCTTTCGTGGAATCGCAGTTCCTCGTAGGGAAACTACAGCGTTTACTTGTTACGCATATCATTTTATATGCATGCCTGGCGTGTTTCATAAAACAAAGAAAGGCCTAACGCTGCATTGCTTTTTTGAGAGTGTTATTGTTATTGTAGCTTTCATTTCGTTGTGGAAGTTAAAGTTTCTTGCATATATGTTGAACGTAACACAACGTTTCGTTATGCGTATCATTTCGTACGCAAATTTGTGTATTTCATTTTTATTTAACTATTTTAGTTGGCAATGGCTCCCATTCATCGAAAGTGCTACGCACTAGGGTGCAGTGCGGTCTGCATGCAAGGAGAAGGACAACTATTCAGGTTTCCAATGAATCCAGAGCGGTATGTTCATAAGATTATGGAACATATGTGATATTTATGATCTGTGTTCATATGCCATACAATCCATTTTCGGTGCCAAACAGAGTTCATCAACTTCCACATATTGACTGTTGTGTGATCACTGAATGTAGTATCATGCATTACAATAAGAATTGCCGCTTTTTTTTTTGGCATTGTACAGTTTTCAAATATGACAAATTAAGAACTCAGTTTGTATTTAATCATGCATTAAGCATATTGAGTGTTCATTATTGAGGATTATACATGTGTGAACAGTGCTTTATATTGAGATTTTAATATACACCTTTTTTTAATTTACAGTGCAAAACTGTGGGCCGAGAGAGTCGGTAGACCATGCACAATGGGGGAAGCTGGGTTGCTTAACCACAGATTTTTATGCCGAGATCACTTCTTGCCGTCAGACTTCCAGACACCTGAAGGGATACGCCTGAACAGATTGGCAGTTCCACGTGCCTTGGACTCGGCTTCACATTCCATCCCACAGCCTTCTCCGCCCTTGTTACCAACTCTTTCCAACCTACAACCCTCACCAGTAAGTCCTTGGAACAGTAACCTTCCTCTCTTGCCACCCTTTCCATTAACTCCAGAGGAGAACAACCTTCAAGTCCTGCCACCCCTGAGAACCTATAGCAAGTTACGTTCGTCCTCCACCCATATTGAGACTCCTGTTCCTACCCACATAGATGGTCCCTCCACTTCCTCTCCAATCTTTGTACCAAATCCTACACCAGCAGCAGCCAACATATTTTCTGTGGAAGACACCACCTTGTCCCTCAGTTTAGATTCTTCTGATGGGGAATTCGGGTGCTTCAGTGACCAAAATTCTTCCTCAAAGCCTACAGCAAGGCGTTCTCTGTTAAAGGAACTTAATTTGGCCTTGTCAGATTTGACACCAAGAAAACGAAAGCTTTATGAGAGGATTCGGGGAAAGGAGAGCGCCCTCTGTAAACTGAGAAAGAAATACAGATCAAGGAAGTTGAAAGATCTCCGTCACGTGGACAGTGATCCACTGATGCAGGAAATTTCAAATTCTTTGAATGCAGAGGCTGTCAGGTTATTGGCAGCAATTTTTAGGAATAGTAAACACAAGCCAAGGGGAAGGAGGTGGAATTTTGAGGAAAAAATTTTGGCTCTGTCTTTACTTAAGCGAAGTCCAAAATCCTATACTCTTCTTCATACATTATTCCCTCTTCCATCAGGACGCACCTTGCAATCCCTCCTCAATACTGTTCAATTTAGGACCGGCATCAATACCCATGTTTTTGATGCACTTCGTCACTCTGTGCAGAAAATGTCTGAAAAAGACCGGTACTGTTGTCTCTTATTTGACGAAATGTCGATCAGAGAGAATTTCAGGTTTAATCAGAAATTGAACTGCATTGAGGGATTTGAGGATCTTGGAAGTCAGGGCAGGACGTGCAACATGGCAAATCATGCTCTACTTTTCATGGTTCGTGGTCTGCATCGGAAGTGGAAGCAGCCAGTGGCTTACTACCTCAGTCGTGGAAGTACTAAGGCTGAGATGCTTGTGCAATTCTTGAAAGAGGTTCTTGATGCATGTCAGAATGTTGGACTGCATGTTGTTGCCACTGTCTGTGACATGGGTACCAACAATGTCAAGGCCATGAAACTGTTGGGTTCAACGGGGGAAAAGTCATTCTTCCAGTTTCAAAGTCAAGAAATTGCAACAATATATGACCCTCCACACCTCTTAAAGTGCACCTGTAACCTTTTCCTGAAATATGATGTGGAGTTCAAGTCTGAGCATATGGGCAGCCAGCTTAGTGTTATTGCTAAGTGGGAACACATTAAGAAGCTATACGAACAGGACAAACTCTTCGCGATCCGTAGGCTGGCCAAGCTGACTGACGACCACTTGGCCCCTGTTGCTCGGTGTGCCATGAAAGTGAGCTTGGCTGCTCAAGTCATGAGCCACACTGTAGCAGCAGCACTTTACACTGAGGCTACTCGTGGTAAGGAACAGTGTCTTCATTCATTCTGTTTTCATAAGAAATAAAGTAACTTATTCTAAAGTAACGTGATATATTGTTTTAAATATATTTTTCAAATTGGCCAACTGTGACAATGAAACAAGTGTGGAACTGCTCATGTGTTTGTGTTTTTTGTAGTGGTGCCCGGCAGTCCCAGCAGTGAGTACCTGCCTACGGCTTATTTTGTCGATGAGGTTGACAAACTGTTCGATAGCTTCAACAGTGTGAAGCTTGGTCCCACAGCCAAGCCATTGCGTAGACCACTTAGTGACGACAGTCCCCATATAGGTCACTGGACCAAGGCAAGTATGGGGATAAACAGCTGGATCTTCCGTAAGGATGGTAAACGTGCCTTCAATACACTGACTCCATCACAGAATGGGTGGCTAACAACTATTGATGCTGTCCAGCATGTGTGGAGAACGTTGAGAAGTGCAGGTTTTGCCTATCTTGAGACCCGAAGCCTGAATCAAGATCCCCTTGAGAACACATTTGGTGTTATTCGTTTGCACTGTGGTTCAAACAATAACCCAACTGTGGGACAGTTTGTAGATGCCCTGAAGACCAGTATCATCAATGGCCTTGCATATAAAGGTCTGCTTAATGCAAACTGTGAGGGTGATGACACTGAGCTTCTCGATAATCTACATTCCTTGCTCAAGGAATCTATTGCTTCTCGACCAAATCCATCCACAAGTCACGGTACAGAGACCATTCATGATGGTCTGAGTGGCTCTCACATTGCAGAGCAAGTGCAGCAGGAGGCGAATGATGTTGGAGTGGACCTCTCCGCAGTAGCATATGTCGGTGGCTTCATTGCAAAACATGTGCTACGTGCTGTGAGGTGTGAAGACTGCAAGACATGTCTCACATCCTCAGTGATGTTGCCAACCCATACCTTCATATATTTCAAAGAGTACAAAGACAATGAACAGTCTCTAACTTATCCTTCTAAAGGACTAGAAGAAACTGTAGAAGCTTCTGTAACTCTGTTGGAAGGTATGATGGCAGAAGTTGCTCACACATATTCAGTTGGAGAGAAAATTACAGCTGCCATCAAGAATACCGTTGATTTTGGATGGATTCAGTCTTCTGGTTGTTCGCTTCACCACCAAGAGATAGTTGATGGTATTGCACGGAGTATTACTAGAATGTTTATCCCTTGGTGGTGCAAGCGAAGAAACAGGTCACTGATGGAAGCAAGCAGGCAGAGGTCTAGAACGAGGAAGATGAAAATTCTGTCACACACATGAGTCAGATGTAAAGTAATGCCTCTCTTTGTATATATGTATATATGAAATATGTATATATGAAATTGGTATCGATTTTTTTTATTTATTGCTTTTGGTGCCCCTTATTTGGACTTGCTCATTGGCTGAGACATGTATTTTGAATGCATGTGGAAAAAGCAGTTTATGTTATCCAGCTGTCGGTGTAAAGGATCTATTGTGTACGTTCAATTACTTATTGATTTTGCTGCTTTCTGATTGCAAAATTGAGATGTTATTTTACAGTGATTGAGAATAGGTTAGTCTGCAAGATGTACACTAAATCAGAGCTGGAAGGTATGACATTTAAGGAACTGAAAAGGCTTGCCAGAGAGAAGAGTATTTCTCAGTGCTGGACAAGCAAGGTAATAACTAACTCAACACCCTCCCATTCTATTTCTTTAAGATTTGTTTTAATATTTATAATTTATTTAATCTTTATAACATGTGTGGTTGTAAATAAAGTGGCATTACTTTCAACTGGCTAGTGTACTGTTCATGTTTGAACTTCAGCAAGTGATCTTGGCAGTTGTGTATATGTAAATATATTTTATTTGTGGTATGTAACTCTTTTTGTACATATGTAGTTGTGTATATGTAGGTGTAAATATGTAGATGTAATTGTGAATAGTTTTAATAATTATTCCTAACATGATTAGTGTTTTGTTAAAATTTGGATGGTTTTGGGTTTAGTTTCCTATTTTTTTGGTAATTTAATATCAGAAAGTGAGGTCTATGGTGCTGGTATGTTTTAAAGTTTTGTCTAATCGAATTGGTGATGTTGCTCTGTTAATAGTTATTTCTTAGATAATTAATTTTGGTAGATGAAGTTGTATTTATTATTTGGAATTCTTATCAGGTTCTGCTGAGATAGAATTAATTTCTTTTCTGGTTTTGGCTGCTATGACTAATAGTGCTCAAATTCCTTTCTCTTGGTTGCCTGCAGCTATAGAAGCTCCTATGCCTGTTTCTGATTTAGTATGTTCTTCTTTGGTTACTGCAGCTGTTTATTTATTAATTCCTTTTAGCCAGTCTTTTAGTTATTGGTTACGAGGTGTGGTAGAAAAGTAATGAGACTGGCAGTGCTGTGCACGAATCGACAATGCTGCTGCCTCCCCCTTCACATTGTAGTTAGGTTAACCCCTGCCGTAGACTCAGTACTGAGTCAAGCTTGAACTTGCTACAGTTGCTACGGGATTTTTGAGAGTGTCTGAAGTGAAGTTGTGTTTGTGAGGTGCGTTATGAAAATGGACCGGCAAAAGTTTGAGCAGCGTTGTGCCATCAAATTTTGTGTAAAGCTTGGCAAATCTGCTACCGTGACTTATGAAAAAATACAAAGGACTTATGGAGAACATTCCCTATCCAGGGTACAAGCGTTCAGATGGCACAATTCCTTTTTAGAAGGCTGAGAACAAGTGGAAGACGAACCTCGTGTGGGAAGACTTTCAACCTCAAAAGCTGATGACAATATGGAAACAGTGAGGTCTCTTGTGAGGTCAGATCGTCGATTAACGTTGAGAATGATCAGTAGTGAGTTAAATTTCAACCGGTTTACCGTCCATCAAATTTTAACACAGGATTCGTGCAAGAGAAGTGTGCGCCAAGATCGTTCCAAAGAACCTCACAACTGAGCAGAAGGCCAATCGGAGGGATGTGTGTCTTGATATTCTGGACCGCCTTGAGAGGGAGCCAGGATTCTTCAGTCACATTATCACAGGTGATGAATCATGGATTTTGGAGTACAACCCCGACACAAAACAACAAAGTCAGGAGTGGCACACTTCAAACTCTCCCCGTCCCAAGAAAGCAAGAATGAGCGAATCCAAAATCAAATCGATGCTTATTTGTTTTTTTGACAGTCAGGGGATCGTCCACAAGGAATTTGTGCCACCAGGACAAACTGTCAATCAAACTTATTATCGGGAAGTCCTTGAAAGACTCAGGAAAAGGGTGGCACGTGTGCGACCAGGCATTGCACGCACTTGGATGCTGCACCACGACAACGCCCCATGTCACACGGCAGTATCCATCAATGAATTTTTGGCAGAAAAAAGCATTCCTGTTGTTCCTCAGCCCCCCTCTTTGCTGGATCTCAGTCCCTGTGACTTATTTTTATTCCTCCGGCTCAAAAACCACTTTAAAAGGGCGCAAATTTGGTACTTTGGCTAATATCCAGAAGAGCGTAACAGACGAGCTGAAGGATATTCAAGCAGAAGCCTTCCACCACTGCTACGAACAATGGAAACAACAACTCCGTCACTGTGTAGCTGCCCAAGGGTACTAGTTTGAAGGGGATAACTTTGATTTGTAAAAAGAATAAAATTTATGGTTCAAAGAAAATCAGTCTCATTACTTTTCTGCCACACCATGTACATGTTATTTTGTTATTGGTTTCTGGGTTAACTATATTCATTATAGCAGGTCTTGGAGCAAATTTTGAATTTGGTTCAAAGAGGATTATTGCTCTGTCTACTTTGAGACATTTACTATTTCTATTGGTCTTTCTGGTTTGGCTTTTTTCCATCTATTAACTCATGTATTGTTTAAGGCTTTGTTGTGCCATCTTTAGTGACTAATGTGTGTTTATAGCAAGTATGTATTAAATTGATTTATGTAATGAACCTGTGATATCTCTGTGAAATGTGTTGACCTACTCTGGGTTGAGGTACCTTGCACTGTGTTTGTAGACAAATATACTGCCTAACTGGTTGGTAACCAGTGCTGTGCAGTGTATTCCATTGCATCATAAAATGTCTGGTTATGGAGGAATGATTAGTGACATTCTGATGGTGTGTGGTTTTCTGATAAGCCTCTCTTTCAGCAGCATTGAAATGATACTTCAAATCACAATCAATTTACTGTGTTGATGAATTGATTAATGTTTAAAGCAGTGACAGATGTGTATGGTTATATGTACATTTACAAATCTGAATACAAATGCCTGTGATCAAAAGAAATTAATGTTACAGATTTGCCTGTCCTACCTCCAATTCCTCATTATGAATATCAGTTTTGTTTCCATAACATGTATTTCACACTGGCAAATATGTTTCAGTAAGGGGTTCTTCAGTTGCTGTTAATGAAATCTTTGTTCACATGGACATACATGTTCGACATTAGTTTGCATCAAAATGTGCCTGTCAATAAACGACAAGTGTGGTGTTGAGTACAGTACAATATACCGCAAAAGGTTCACATAGTACTTGGTTTATGTTCAATATCCATGCATTTGAGATTATTTAAACTTATGTAATGAAATATGTTTCATTGCTTGTTATTAATTACCAGCATGTATCAATCACTTTTGTCATCACCATCAAGGTAGCATTAAAAGAGCAGTAAGAGAAGTGTGTAGGTTGAAATACTCAATGCTTGAGACATTTATTATTACATTGAGTGGTTCCTGATATTACATGTGGCAGATTATTGTACTCTTGTAAAGCTACCCCGATGATGATCGCCAAAGCGATGGAAACATGGTGGCAATTAATAACGTTATGAAGCATATTTTATACATAAACATTTGTTAATTTTCATGACAAGTGTAATTAGTAGTTAGCTGCAATGCCGACCGATCTATCGCTACATTGGAGGAGTTAGTACACATGGTCGGCGCAGGGGGCGTATTGTCGCGTCATCGTTGTTTTAACTTCTGTAACGACACAGAGATGGCCGTACAATCTTTGTTGGCCACCGTATATCATTGAGTTTCTAATCTGTATATATATATAATCTGTGTCAGTAGGTAAGGCTGAGTGCAATACTCGTATAATGTTAAGCCGTACACAATTGATTTGTCCAAGACCTTACACATACTTCTGAATACTATTAATATATAAGTTTCAGAGCTAGAAAATGGTTACACTACTTGTGAGAAGTTCAACTGAATTTGTTGTTGTTGCTTTTCAGGTGTCAAAAACAGTGGGATGAGTAATGTATGCGTATGTTGCATCGTACACAACAGTGATCAAACAAGCGAGCCCAGCACTGTTACAGGAGCGAGTTACAATAGATTAAATTCAATAGAAATCAATTTAAGAAGTAGTGGGTAAGTGCAACAGTGGAAGATAGGAAGGGAGGGAATTTAAATAATACAACATACTACAAATGGCAGTATAACCTTAGATTTGATCATGATGACACTGAGGGTTTTGCTATACTTAGCAGCAAAACACGTATGTCAATACATAGAGTATAAATTTGTATAGGATGCTGGAAAGTACAATATGAAATCATACTAACAACAAGGCATGTACAACTTAAATTTGATGCTGCAGAGTAATATCTCCATCTGTTGGATGTATGTATGTACATTTGAACAAAGATTTCATCTACAACAATCCACATTCACCTCCCCGTCATGTACAAGCCTCTGTCAACAATATAATATGGAACACAATATTCATATAATTACATAAGGCAAGGATCGGGAAATCTTCATGGAGCATATTTTCCAATTACAGGCCTTTCTTTGTATTTGAATTTGTTACTTGAGTAGCAATGCATGTTACTGTTATCCATTGTGTAGAAAATTTTATGCAATGTTTTTGTCAAGGCTGTCTCCAATGTACGTGAAATTATCAGAGAAGAAAACTGTGGATATTGATACAACGGATCAGATTTGGATGACATATTAAACAAGGGAATACAGAGCAGTGGTGCATGAGCTATTTATTGACTTCAAGATAGCATATGATTCTGTTAGGTGGGAGGTGTTGTACAGAACTCTTCTTGAGTTTGTTAGACCCATGAAACCTGGTAGGTAAATTTAAACATGTTTAAATTAAACCCACAGTAAAACCCAAATAGGCGAATACGTATCTGATAGAGCTATTATTCAGAATTGTTTTAAAAAAGGAGATTCATCACCATGGTTTATAAATTGTGTTTGGGAAATTTTGTTTATACATACATAGTACATAAATACACACACACACACACACTCATGTATATATACATAATACAATTTATGCATAGAAAATGGAGTTTAAGTGACAACACAATGTGGAATAAATACCAAATATACAATTAAAAAAACATAAGTATTTCACAAAGAGTATTAAAATGGTACACCAAATTCATTGTATTGTATACAGCTGATAGTATGAGGGTTGCTCAGAAAGTAATGCCCCACATTTTTTTTCTCATTCCACAATAGAGATAGCAATGTGAAAATTGAGAGGTAGCAAAACTCATGCTTATTGCGCACATGTGTGTAAGTACACGTTCGTCCGACAGATAGCGCCACTGTAGTAGTCTGTGAAAATGGCGCCTGTGTCTGATCCACGTTACAAACAACGAGCTGTAATTGAATTCTTCGTGGCTGAGAAAGAAGTGTGGGGAACATTCACAAACGGTTGTGTGCTGTGTATGGAAGTTGTGCAGTTGATAGGAGCACCGTTGGACGCTGGGTTCAGAGAGTTAAGGCTTCAGGAAGTGGAGAAAC
>Ga0209629_10003315_pt1 | contig 11476 bp, 5 predicted proteins | sample TergutCu122P5_FD_187286 | JGI IMG/M metagenome (GOLD analysis project Ga0209629, IMG submission 187286) | Cubitermes ugandensis P5 segment gut microbial communities from Kakamega Forest, Kenya - Cu122 P5 (SPAdes) (version 2) | ecosystem: Host-associated > Arthropoda: Insects > Digestive system >...
GGTACGGTCCGTGATGACACAGTGGTTGTTCCCAATGTTGGAAATGTTTGAACTGGTGCTTGACTCACTGGCATATGAGAAAATGTCTGAGAAGTACCTGGAATATTTGACACTGTACTAGAAGAGACAGGTACCATTTGCGGTGCCTGCTGTGGAACCTGCTGCCCTCCAGTCACTACCATCTGATGTCCAGTTATTAAACTTTGACCCTGTGATGCTGGCATCATACCCTGTCCTTGTACAATGGCAGGTATTGATGTTGGGGCTGGCTGCTGTACAATACCAGGGGCAGTTCCCACATGAATTTGCTGTGGCTGCTGTTGGACACTTTGCAGGTTCGCAGAATGATGCACTTGTTGTTGCATTGCTTGAGGTTGTTGTGGTATCACTTGTGGCTGCATTGCTTGTTGTGGTGGCTGTAATGTCTGTTGAGGCTGCTGTTGCATTATTGGCTGTGGCACTGATTTCTGTGACTGTTGGATTACTTGTGGAATTGTTTGTTGAGCCTGTGGTACTGCTTGCTGAGGTTGTTGCATCACCTGTGACATTGCTGGCTGTGGCTGCTGTATTACTTGTGGTTGCTGCATTGACGATTGTGGCATTCCTTGCTGTGGCTGCTGCATCACCTGTATTCCTTGCTGTGGCTGCTGCACCACTGGTTGTGGTATTCCTTGCTGATGAATTGTTGGCTGTGGCTGTTGAATTGCTTGCTGTGGCTGTTGCACTGTTTGTTGTGGCACTGTCTGCTGTGCTTGCTGTACTGCTTGTTGTGACTGTGTCTGCAACTGCTGTAATGACTGCTGTGTATACTGCTGATGCTGCTGGATTTGTTGCTGTATATTTTGCTGCTGGGATGTTTGGGATGGTAACTGTTGTGATACTGAAGGTTGAACAACAGGCTGCATTGTTGGATTCTGTGAAGGGACTGGTTGGATTTGGTGATGTGCCACAGTCTGCAGTGAAATGGATGACACCGTCTGTGGCTGTTGTGATTGTGAAGAAGTAATTCCAGATGGTAACTGGTTTGCTGTGGAAGTCTGAATTGTTTGTGTTTGAGCAGTAATGGAAGTATGGGGTTGCTGGGAAACCAACTGGATGCCAGATTGTCCTTGTGAAATGGGAACACTTGCCACTTGTGTGGAGGAAGGTATGTTATAGTACTGCCCCTGTGACTGTCCTGGCTGAGTTATGATATGTTGCTGTTGTGACTGTGGCTGCTGGGCAGGCACCATACCTTGGGGAACTGGCTGTGTGGACACTTGCTGTTGTAACACATTCTGCTGCTGTGATGGTTGTTGAAGGTGTGGGTTCTGCTGTGGTACAAAAGGCTGTTGGGTTTGTTGCGGCATCAAGTTCTGCTGTTGCTGCAATTGTTGCAAATTTGCAGCAGCCATTACTTGTTGGATTTGTTGTGGTGGTAAGCTTTGATGCTGCGCCACTGGCTGTGGCTGCTGGGGTACCCCAGCTGCCATATTAGGCTGGACTGGAACCTGAGACATACTTTGTGTATGATGCTGCTGCTGTTGTAAGACTTGTGCTGCAGATATGCTGTGTGATGGCTGTTGATTTGCTGGCTGATTCTGTTGTTGCACCTGCTGACCAACAACTTGCTGCATGCTCTGTGGAAGTGACTGTGACATCGCTTGTTGCACTGGTGGTGGTTGTTGCTGTAGGCCTTGATGGGCTTGTGATGTTACAGACACATGTTGCTGAGGTGGCTGCACTGGTCCAGGCTGTTGCACCTGCTGTAAGGTCTGTCCTGGTGAAAGAGATGGATAATTACTGGGTCCAGTTGCACTCTGACCAGATCCAAGACCTGCCATTGTCACCTGGTGCTGAGCAGCCACCAATGCTTGCTGGTCTTGTAATGTCACAACAGAAGGCTTCAGCTGTGAGTGGTCAATACTTATGATTGAATCATCCATACTTTGAAAAGTCATGGGTCCATCGGTGAGAACAACACCACTGTCTGCCCCCATATACTGAACTGACCCCGCTGTGGTATTATCACTTGAGTCATTTGATCTCACTACATTGATCACTGCCTGCTGCTGAAGCACTGTGTGATCCAAATAGTCCATACACAACCATCGACCACGTTTGAAAGGTTCTGTGCTTTCTATTTTTACAACCTTGAAGCGCTCGTTGCGCCCTGCATGATGAGCATGAATGTCCCTCATTTCTGTTTCGTGAGGTTTTACACTGCCAACTATATTAATAACGTTTCCTGCATCTGTCACACCTACATGAACTTCACCACCTGAAACTGTGTTGGCACACGCAACTGGAGCATTGATGATATTACCTCCTCCTTCCGCAGCAACTATAGCAAGGCCGTACTGAGAACTGGTTGGAATTACAGGAGCTGTTCCAAGAGAAGTAGAGGCATTGAAAAACACGTCCTCCTTCGAAAATGTATCTTCTGAATAACTGGGAGTCTCATTTTCCAAATCAGTAACTCTTGAATTGTCCACGACATCAGACATGTCATCTGTATGAGATTCGTCCAAATCATCTGCCGAATCATCGCCCCCGTCGTTGCTAGTACGAGAACCAACGGTCACACTCGTTATTTGAAAAGAGGGTGTCTTCTTCCTTTGGTTAGGTGTTGACGATATAAGAGTTGTTGGATGGTTCGCTGCTTTTTCAGGTTCCCCCAGACGCATTGTTTCGCTAGTAGTACGGTTAACTGCGTTGCTATATTTAGTTTTATCGCTAGATTTACCTACCTTTTGACTTAAATTGTCAGCCATGTTAGGCTTTCGAAATAGGACCTACTCCCGCACAGAATATGTAGAGGAGTAAATATACTCCGTCTAACGTCACCTACCCGGAATAACAACGCCCACATAATCCATAGCACTTAAACATTCAGTAATAATTACAATATGCACTCCATTTTCGACTGCCTTCACATTCAACACTACACTTATTTACAAACTCACAAACGAAATACAGAACCCCTTGCAATATGGCGCCTGTCTGCTGCAATTCCGGATCATGAGATTGATAACAACTAGTCTCGTTCCGACTGCCGGCTATTCCATCATTCATTGCAATCCAGAGTTCCAATATGTCAATATATTATTGTTAAATCTTGATTCAGAAATATAAATGTGCCCCACCAGGCGCACGGCAACAGATACAGATCTTGACATACACGGCAGGCAACCACGGATGTCGAGGCCGACAAAAACACTGCATATAACATGCAACAACCTCAACCCAGTACGATCGCAACCGTTCCGAATGTCATATCTCTGTGGATTACCGGCGCTGTCTTTACCCTTCGAAATTTCGTAACCAAAAACGTTCAAATACGTAACGGTGGCGTTTAATTACAAGAAATGAAGACTTGTATTAAATAGGGTGGTTTTATCATGTAATAAATACGTACAGAAATAAAAATTTGCATCGGCCGGGAATCGAACCCGGGCCGCCCGCGTGGCAGGCGAGCATTCTACCACTGAACCACCGATGCTCACTTGTTAAATTCAATAGTAAATTGTTATACCAATGCAATTGATCCCGCAGTTAGTTTCGCAAGTTTTGGAATGAATATCATGTCCCATTTCTAATGTACTAAGTGAAGACAGCAGGTTGCTCCACGCTGATAATCTCTTTCAGATTACATGACAACACATTCCGTAGTTAATAAACATAAACCTAGTCATTCCAAACATAACCTTACTTTCGCAATAGGATCGACGTATCTAGTTTTACACGTGAAATCATGTATGCGTCTAACAATACGATGTATCTTCGTGGAAGAAAATGTGCTATTGCTACATCATTTCATAGTATAAGTCATGAATTATTAGTAATGTGATAGCTTTCAGGCAACTGAAGGCATATATGGCCAGGTGTTTACATAATACGTTCATCACAAGAAATAAAAATGTATCAGTAAAGTCACCAGATTCCAATTATGGCACATATTCAAACTGGGACGTTCTGAAACACCGCGTCCTTTAATGTTAAGTACTTCGTTGTCTTTTTCCGCACCATGTAGCAGTGACTTGTGGTCAACCATCATACCCTTTCAGAAACGGACCACCTTTAGAAGTGCATGAATGTCCTCACTAACCGGAACATATAGTTTAAACCCAATACACTTACATTAAAATTTTTTAAAACAGATTTCATGAAATTCTACACTAACAACAGCAATTGTAATGGTCTCAACATTGGGGAGGGTAATAAAATAATAAATGTAAAAACAACTGTGTCTTGCTATAAATTCCTGAAGGCTATTCTGAGCCTTTGTAAAATCTAGGTCTTTAATGGGCAAATGGAGAACTTCTGTAGCCTTTCCAGATATTGTGAATAGCCTTTACTAAAAGGCTCAACTAAGTAGGCGCACATCCAACCTCCAAATAATGAGTCGCTTCCTTATGACTTTTAGAACACTAAATTATGGACAAAGCCCAGAAGCCAAGCAGTCCTAATATGGGAACTCTGTGTACTGCAAACAGATGTACAATTATGAGATAATTTCTAATGTTTATTTCAGTTATAAATGATGACACTTTGGCTGAAACAAACTGATCTAACAGTATATAAGAGTATATAACATATATATCAAGGAGGATGTTAATACAGTTTTTAACAACTTTCTTAACACATACTTGAGAATTTTCAATTCCAGCTTCCCATTACAGAAAATATACAGTACACATAATAATAAATGCTGGATTACAATAGGAATAAAAACCTCATGTCAGCATAAAAGAGAACTTTGTTTGATCAGTAGAATTTCTGAATTAAAAGTGCATTACAAATAAAGGTACTCAACTCATAAATATAGATGGAAAGTTAATTACTAATCAACAATTAATTGCAAACTCCTTCAATAACCACTTCTTAACAGTAACTGACAAAATAACCAGTAACATAAAAAATGATAGGATTTCATTAAATTTTAACAATCCCATACATTGTCATCATAAAAACTTTAAGCTCCCCTGTTCAAACATGAAACTAAAATATACAACACCCAAAGAAATTGAAAAAATTATCAAATCACTAAAAATCTGAAAACTGTCATGGATATGATGGGATTCCTATGAAAATTCTAAAAGTAGGAACACCTTTCATCACATCTCCTCTAACATACATATGTAACAAATCACTTCTGTTGGGTATGTTTCCTTCCCAATTAAAATTTTCTGGAATAAATCCCTTACATAAAAAAAGAAGACAGAATGGATATAACCAATTTTAGACCTATCTCTTTACTTACATCCTTTTCAAAGATTCTGGAAAAAGTTATATGTACAAGATTGTACCAACACATCAGTCAAGATAATATATTAGCAACCGAACAATATGGTTTCAGAAATAATTCCTCAACTGAAAGAGCCCCTTCAAACTAATAAATGAAATATTACTATCACTTAATAATAAATTAACAGTTGGTGGAATATTTTGTGACTTAGAAAAAGCATTCAACTCTGTAAATCATGATATACTATTGTCAAAATGTGAATTTTATACATTCAGGGGCAAAACGAATGCACTGGTAAGATCATACCTCAGTGATAGACATCAGAGAGTAGTAATAAATAATAGCCCATAACTCATTATCATTAATTATGATAAAACCTACTTTTTAGAATTTAGGTCTAAAAATAGTCATGAAATTAACATAAAAATAAGTTGTAAAAATAAACTGATTAAAGAGACTAAAAATACCAAATTTCTTGGATTTGATATAGATAGTTCCTTGTCATGGAAAGACCATATTGATCAAATGATGATTCAACTAGGCAGAGCATGCTATGCAATTAGGTATGTCAAACATTTTATGTCCCAAGATACACCAAGGAGAATTTACTTTTTTATATTTTCATTCCATCCTATCATATGGCATAATTTTCTGGGATAATTCTGCATACAGCTCTAATATTTTTAAAATTCAAAAAAGGACAATTAGAATAATTATGAATGCCAGAAATAGAGATTCTTGTCATCAGTTATTCAAGAATCTAAAAATTCTACCACTAAAATCACAATATACTTTTTCCCTTCTATTATTCATAGCCAAAAATAGAGATTTATATGAATCGAATTCAGAAATTCGTAATATCAACACCAGATTTAGTTCTGACATACATACTCAAACTGCAAACTTAACAACTTTCCAAAAAGGACCTTTTTATTTAGGAAAAAGTCTTTAATTGCCTTTCTACTAGCATGAAAAATACATCTTATGACATAAACCAATTCATATCTGCTCTAAAAACTTTCATTCTTATAAATTAATTTTATTTGTTGGAGGAATATTTTACTTGGAATTCCAATAGACATTTTGGCACAGTTTAATTATTTTAAAAGTAAGCATCTAAATAGTCCTACATGTAATATTATATTATTACTTTTAATTTGAATTCTAACTCTTAGATATATTTATATAAATACACATATATCTAGATGTAGTGACAGATTTCACTTCCACTTCGCCTTTAAATTTTGTATTGTTATTTATTATATTATTTTGGGAGGCTGTCCATATATTATAAGTTGTCTTGTAATATATAAATTGTAAACTGTAATTGATGTATCCAGTGTTACATGTGTGACTGAATGGATGAACAAATAAACCAAACCAAACCATGACCTTGATGAGGTTAAGTCTTTGACATCTTCACAGCCAACCAGCTAACACTGTGAGAGCCAGCTGAATCCAAAGGTCCATCATCACAATATACATTCTTGCCATTGGGCATAGTGTGAACTAGTTTTATTCACCACTAATTTCTACTGCCTATCTCCCTAAACACCTCAATTAATATTATATTTTCATCTCTATTTGGATCTTTACCCGCCAAAATACTGTAGGCAGTCCTTCCCTTCCTCAGCCTAGCCACATGACAAGCCCATTATACTGTTCTAAATTTCATTAAATTTCATTAATTTCACCATTAGGTGATATGCATAGTGAAGTTCCTCTTTACATTGTGTCATAAACTGCCCATCAATGTCACCTTCTTAGATCTGAATATGACATTTTCTCATCACCCTGTTTTCAAACACTTGCAATTTATGGGAATAATTCCAGAATAATTGGATATAATTCCTCTTTCAAGAAAAGGCAGTCATTCTTATAATAAAAGCCAACAGAACTAGCATGACAAATACCTCTTGTGTGTATATCGTGTTGAGATACTCCTGATGATGGACAGTGGTCCTGTCCAAAACATGTAGAGTACTTAAACAAATAAATTTCAGAAACTGTGCATCTCATTGGCTTCTATTATAGGAATATATCACGCTGCACGGTCCTCTGAAGGTCAAATAAGGCAATCATGCTTTACATCTACAGAAAGCAGGTACCAAATTATTCTGTTATATATTCTGATCCTTGCAGCCCAGGCAGTGAATTCAGTAAAGTTACTAGGCTATGGGCTGAACGTGGAATCCTGATTCAATTTCTGGCAAGACATGAGATATTTTCTGTTCTCCAAAGGGTCCAGACCAGGTATGGGGCCCACAGAGCCTCCTACAAAAGGGGTAACAGGCACTTTCACTCTGGGAGTAAAGTGGCTTGGGCTTCAAGATGACCACTCACCTCAGTCTACCACAAGTTTAAGAACGTTTGGAGCTATAACCTCCTCTCCCTTGCATGCTTCCTTGGTGTGAACAGTAACAACTTTACCCTTTGATCATGAAGTAATAAGTAGACTGAATACTGCAGTTGTCAAACCAAATAATAACAAATATTACAGAATTTATTCTGCTTCTAATATAATCATGAATTGTTTTCATGGTGTTTCTTGATGCTTACAAACAACACAGGCATAACACCTTTAATTTGGCCAGAACTATTTTTAAGTGACTGTCAAAAAATCTGCAGCTTACATAATGAAGTTACATCAGTGACTACAGTGGGAGGATTAGGTCACATCTACATGCTTTGCACTTGTGTTGATTCTTTGCTACAGTCAACTGACTGAAGACATGGAAAAATATGACTCTAGTTTATAAACAGTCTTCAGTATTGCATCACTACAAATTTATGACATGGCATGAAAGTAAACCATTATGTTATCCTACGATTTCGCTGCAGCATTTCACAGGTTTACTGTAGTGAAGTATACAACAAGATTCAGGAGGGTTTTCTCTAGACTACTGATACTTATTACACAAATCTAAGAATAAATAAAACATTTGTACATGACGGACGAAATGACCAAGGAAAATGAAGAAAGGAACTTTGAACACAAAATATTCTCAACTCTGGAAAGATTTCATATCAACCCATACTTAATAATGCTGAAGGTGACTTTATTCATGATGTATGGTGGTAAGTCTGATTATTAACTTAGGACATGACATATGAGTTTTGTAATTGGTTTGTCTCCTTTTATATACATCTTTAGAAAAAGTTATCTCATAAAGTACAGCACATATTAATTTAAAAATGTACGATTTATTAGGATTGTGATGTATCTGTTGTTTAAAAAAGCTGTCTTATGTGTTTCTGTAATACATTTTAAACACGGCACACATATATTATGAACTATTCGCCTTCATCATCCAGGAACAGGAGATTGTAAGTATCATGGTATTACAAGGCTGGCAATAACATTTTGACTTGCAGACAATGATGTTAGTATGGAACAAGATGGCCATACCACTTAATCAACTGTGGTCACTTACTTTTTTTATTGTTGACAATTATTTACAAATTATAGAGTGGTGTTACAGTAGAATTCTTTTGATCTGGCACCCACAGGACCAGAGAGATGCCAGGTTATCAAATATTCCAAGTTTCCAAAGAGTACCAATGTGATCTAAGTTCTTACAAGTAATATTTTGTTACTGCTCCTATATCTGGGCAGGCATAACTTATCAGAGAAGTGTTCTATTTGGATATCTCCTTTGGCTGCTAGTGCAGGGGCATCAGGGACCCTTTCTATTTTTTGTAGAGTCTCTTTAGTATCTACCAGGGTTGCTGAAGAACCAGAAGACTGTGTGTCAGAAGTCTTCATATTTGAAGAAATTGATGGAGTAGGAGAAAAACGGTCAGGAGCTAACACAATAGTCAATATAGTAACACTCTTGGAGGCCATTTTGGAGGACTTACAAACAGGGACTATTTACCTCAACTGCTGAAGTATCAGAATTTCTGGAGTATCAGAGTCCAGATTGAAGGAAATCTACTGTACTATTGACAAAGTTAACATAGAAATATAAATAATAAGGTCCGCAAAGAAACTCACATCTTCTTTAAATTTGTTGAAATTTAGATTCATAAACAAACTCAAATCTTAGCAAGGTCAAAATGTTTTTATAATTGCTCATTCTAAACAATGTTTTGTAAATAGTCTGTAGGTCCAATCTTAATAAACTTGCACAACAAACATCTCGTTCCTGGACACATCAGTAGGTATAAATATTATGATTGAATGTTTTCACTTTCCTTAATGACGCATCACATTAATCACACAAAAAAATGGGGCAGATAGTAGAATTATCGACAGAGAACATGATAACCTTAGTAAACAAAATAGTCATAGATACTTGTTTCTTTGTTTGTGTATTTGTTCATCTGTTCAGTCACACATGTAACACTGGATACATCAATTACAGTTTACAATTTATATATTACAACACAACTTATAATATATGGACATCTACCCAATATAATATAATAAATAAGAATACAAAATTTAAAGACCAATTGGAAGTGGTATCTGTCACTACATATCAATATATGTGTATTTATATATTTATAACTACAAGTTAAGAATTTAAATTAAAAATAATAATATGTGAGTTATATTACATGTAAGATTATATACATAGATATGTACTTTTAAAATAATTACACTGGGCCATGATCTCCATTGCAATTCCAAGTTAAATGTACCTCCAATGAGTAAAATGAATTTATAAGAAGAAAACTTTTTCAAGTAGATCTGAATTGCTTTATGTCTTGAAACATATTTTTGATGTTAGTAGGAAAGTAATTAAAGAGTTTAATTCCAAAATAAAAATGTCCTTTTTGGGAAAATGTTAAGTTTGCAGTTGTAATATGTGAGTCAGAACTAAATCTGGTGTTGATATTATGAATTTCTGAATTCAATTCATATAAATCTCTATCTTTGGCAACAAATAATAAAAATGTAAAAAATATTGTGATTTTAATGGTAGAATTTTTAAATTCTTGAATAATTGATGACAGGAATCTCTGTTTCTGGCATTCATAATTATTCTAGTTGTCCTTTTTTGAATTTTAAAAATATTAGAGCTGTATGCAGAATTATCCCAGAAAATTATGCCATATGATAGGATGGAATGAAAATATGAAAAGTAAATTGCCCTTAGTGTATCTTGGGACATAACATGTTTAACATACCTAATTGCATAGCACGCTCTGCTTAGTTTAAAAATCATTTGCGCAATATGGTCTTTCCGTGACATGGAACTATTTATATCTAATCCAAGAAATTTGGTATTTTTAGTCTCCTTAATAAATTTATTGTCACAAGTTATTTTTAAATTAGTTTCATATCTATTTTTAGGCCTAAATTGTATAAAGTGGGTTTTATCACAATTTAATGATAATGAGTTATCTCTGAATCAGTAGTTTATATCATCAATTATATTGTTAATATCTTCTTTAAATTTTGAGGGACTAGGATTTGCAATTATTATACTTGTGTCATCTGCAAATAGAACCGGTTTCGATGGGTCAGCACTTATATTCGGAAGATCATTTATATAGAGTAAGAAGAACAAAGGACCAATTATAGAACCCTGAGGAACACCATGTTTTATTTTGCCTCATTATGAAAAAGTAGTAATATTAGAAGCGCTATTAATTATTAAAACTCTCTGATATCTGTCACTGAGGCTAAGATCTTAGCAATGCATTGGTTTTGCCACTGAATCCATTAAATGCACATTTTGACGATAGTATATCATGATTTACAGAGTCGAGTGATTTTTCTAAGTCACAAAATATTCCACCAACTGTTAATTTATTATTAAGTGATAGTAATATTTCATTTGTTAGTTTGAAGGGGGCTTTTTCAGTTGACAAATTATTTCTGAAACCATATTGTTCGGTTGCTAATATATTATTTGGGTTGATGTGTTGGTACAATCTAGTATATATAACTTTTTCCAGAATCTTTGAAAAGGATGTAAGTAAAGAAATAGGTCTAAAATTGGTTATATCCATTTTGTCTCCTTTTTTATGTAAGGGATTTATTTCAGAAAATTTTAATTGGGAAGGAAAAATACCTGACAAAAGTGATTTGTTACATATATCTGTTAAAGGAGATGTGATAAAGGTGTACTTACTTTTAAGATTTTCATAGGAATCCTATCATATCCATGAGAGTTTTTGGATTTTAGTGATTTGATCATTTTTTCTACTTCTTTGGGTGATGTATATTTTAGTTTCATGTTTGAACAGGGGAGCTTAAAGTTTTTATGAAGACAATGTATGGGATTGTTAAAATTT
>Ga0209629_10003316_pt1 | contig 11476 bp, 12 predicted proteins | sample TergutCu122P5_FD_187286 | JGI IMG/M metagenome (GOLD analysis project Ga0209629, IMG submission 187286) | Cubitermes ugandensis P5 segment gut microbial communities from Kakamega Forest, Kenya - Cu122 P5 (SPAdes) (version 2) | ecosystem: Host-associated > Arthropoda: Insects > Digestive system...
ACTGCCGGCATCGTTGATTTCTGCAAGCACATCGCCTTCCATCACATAATCTCCTGTTTGGAAATTGATAGCGTTGATGAAACCGCTTGTGTTTGTCATGATTTTTATTTCGCCCGTAAAATGAGTTGTTGTGTCTAACTCATTAATGGTTGAACCTAAATTTTCGGCTTCTTTCCCTTTCAGAACAAACAAAATCTGACCTTTCGCCACTCGTTGCCCCTGCAAAGCAGTAACAGATTTTATATATCCGTTCGTAGTCGCCTTGATTTGATTCTTTTGAAGGAATGTCGAAGTGGCATTCAATTCCGCTATATCTTGCATATCGCCTACCGTACAGTGCGTGACGGTTACCGGTGTAGTTGTTTCCGGCGCTTCCTCCTCTTTCTCTGCGGTTTTGCTGTGGCAGGAGGAAAGTAAAATACAAAGGAGCAGAATTAGTTGAAATGGATTGCTTCGTTCCTCGCAATGACGGTTGAAAAAAAATAATTTATAATTCATAATTCATAACTATTCGTAGTTCCAATAATTGATTTGATTGATGATTTGTAATTGATTATTCGTTTGTTGAGTAACAACATGTTTAGCGTTCAGATAATTATTAATGGAAAGAATATAATCCGTGATAGAAGCATCTCCGGTTTGCATCTGCTTGCCGTAAGCATCTATCAGGGTTTGAGCGGATTTTATCACTCCTTGCGCCTGATTGATAATCCCTTCGGTTTGTTCCAACTGTTGATACAATTGTTCCAACTGTTGCCGGTATTGTTGCCGCGAAAAATCCTGATAATTCCTGCGGGTCAGTTCTGACGCTTTCATCTTATTGTGCTGTTTTTGCCGCTGTCCGCCATCGTACAGAGGTATCGCCAGCGATAAACCGATACTTGCCCCAAAATTTTTGTAAGGAAGGTAATTAAACGAACTGTTGAAACCCACGTCGGCAAAAATATCCAATTTCGGACGATAATCATAATCAATCAAAACATTGCTGTTTAGAATTTTCAGGCTGTCGATTTGATAATTATTGTATTGCAACGTATTTTCAAATGCCGGCGACGGCAGAAGCGTTATCTCCGGTTTTTCCAACCGAACGAATGAAGTATCGATAATTCCGCATAAATAATTCAATAAAGCAATATTATTCTTATAATCCGATTTCTGTTGACTGATTAACAATTGCTGCTGTTGCAGCGTAACCTGAAAATTAAGGTAATCGGTTTGTTTATATACGGTATTTTCGGTCAGCTTTTTCAATAAAACTTCTTCTTTTTTCAGAAGATTATTAATTTCTTCATTAAACAAAATTTCCTGAAGAATCCCGTAAGCAGCTATATATTGTGTAGTAACCGCTAATTTCAAATCCTGTTCCGAGATTTTCTTTGCATTCCGAACCGATTGGTTTTCTAATGAATAAGTATTTAGTTTGGTTTTCATATTTCCCCTTCCGATAATAGTTTGACTCACAGTCAGCAGTGCGCTGTAATTTCCGCGATTAGTGATAATTTCATCATAACCGTATCCGTTAATAAGCGGAGGGTAATTGCCGTTAGCTGAAAAATTGACTTGAGGTTTATAGGCAGCTTTCAGTATCAGGCTGTCCATTTGATTGATAATCGTTTGGTTTTGATACTCTTTCAACAGCGGACTGTTTTCAAGCGCCCTGTTAATATAAAAATTCAAATTGTTTGTTTGAGCATTCAAACCGGACGTAAACGCTATCAAAAAAAATGAACCGATGAAGAATAAATGTTTCATTAAGTTACAGTTAAAACGTATAGGATAGAGCCAAACCCAAATTCCCATGACTATATTCCGGAAAAACAAGCGCATGAAGGGGTTTATCTTTTTTACCGAATCTTTTCTCAAACTCCTTTTTGAGGTAGGGATAAACCCAATACACCGCTTTTGTTGAAAGAATGCCGATTCCGGCTCCTGTAACCACGTCGCTGACCCAATGTTTGTTGTTGTAAACGCGGGCAACACCGACAAATGTTGCTGCCGCATATCCACCAACACTTATCCAGACCGACTTATCTTTGTATTCCTGATGAAGAAACTCGGCTGCCACGAAAGCGGTTTCCGTATGCCCGGACGGAAAAGAATAATTATTGGAATTGTCCGGTCGTTCCCGTCCTATGATAAATTTTCCGCTCTGCACAATACCTCCGGCAACTGCATTGCTTAATCCGTAGAGAATTGTCATATTCAATAAATTATGAGTATTTTCAACTTTGCAGAACTTCAGAGCATAAGCGGCGACAGTCGGCGCAAACTGAATATAATCATCAGCGCTAATATGCCAAAAACGGTTATTTTGTTCGAGAGAATTATGCACATTATAATCTATTTGCCGAACGCCATTATCGCCCAATGAAATAAGTCCGTATGTAATCATAGCGGAAGGCAGAGCGATTCCGATGATTTTTGATGCCTTACAGTCTTGTTTTTTAGGAATTGAATCAGCTTGTCCATACAGTATAGATTGAGAAACCACCCAAGCGACGATTAACATAAAAACTTTTGCCTCTTTCATCTTTGCGTAAAATTTGAAGAGGCAAAGTTAGCGTTTTTTTTCTCGAAAAGTTGTAAATTCAAAAAATAATTCTTACCTTTGCACCGCAAAATAATGGTACCATAGCTCAGTTGGTAGAGCAACGGACTGAAAATCCGTGTGTCCCTAGTTCGATTCTTGGTGGTACCACTTGATAGAAAAGCAGTTACAGCGATGTGGCTGCTTTTTTTATTGTGTATTTTGGTACGGTTTTAGTGGGTTTTAGAGGACAAAGTTAAACCAAGAGTTAAACCAAAAATTTATGTTTAACGTCTTGTGTTACAAATCAAAAACATTAGCAAACGGCGAAAATCCGTTAGTAATCCGTATATGTAAAGACGAAAAGAAAAAGTATCAGAGTTTAGGCATTTCAATTATGTTAAAATAATTGCGTACTTTTGTGTTAAATTTTGATTGGTCATGATTTCAAAAGAGGAAATAAAAACTTTACTTGCTGATATTGAAAGCGAAAGAGTTGAGCGAACAACGAACAAATTTTATACGATAGATGAAAACGGCAATAGTAACGGGAGGCGGTCACGGAATCGGTAAAGGTATTGTCAGGAAACTTTTGCAAGAACAATGCCAAGTTATTGTTTTGGATATAAATACGGATTATTTGTCGGAATTGAAAAAGGAATACCCGCAAGTAGAAGCTATGCTTTGTGATGTCGGTAATCCCGATGAAGTTCAAAAGGTTATGAAACACATCGAATCTCTGTGTGGCAAAATAGATTATTTAGTCAATAATGCAGGAATCGGAATTTTTAAACCGATTGAAGAATTGTCGGTTGAAATGTGGAACAGGATTTTATCCGTTAATCTGAGCAGTATGTTTTATATGGTTAAATTCGGAAAACACCTCTTTTCGGAAAGATCGGCAATAGTCAATATTGCTTCAACAAGGGCATTGATGTCAGAGCCTGACGGTGAAGCCTACGGCGCAAGCAAAGGCGGAATTGTAGCATTGACCCATGCTTTGGCAATCAGTTTGGGAACTAAAACCCGTGTAAACTGCGTCAGTCCGGGATGGATTGAAGTGAACGATTACGAAAATCTGTCGGAAGCCAACCACGCTCAACATCCCGTAGGTAAAGTCGGAACGGTAGAAGATATTGCCGAAACGGTTTGGTTTTTATTGAGCGACAAAGCCGCTTTCATTACCGGTCAGAACATTATTGTTGATGGTGGCATGACTAAGAAAATGATTTATGTATAGATTGTCGCTATAATTTTTCTTCTTCCGCCAGAATTCTTCCTGATTTATATTTTACTCTGTTTTTTCCTTGATTATTACGGTAATTTTATCTCCGGCTTGCTTGCCGATTTTTTTACGAATATCTTTCAAGATACCTATGATATAACAAACCGAGCCATCTTCATGCTTGATGCCCATATTAACAACACTGCCTTCGTAAGTTTCCCCGTCAAATTCGGCATGAACTTTTAATCGTCCTTTTCCAAATTCCTTTTTTAAGTCGTAAGGAAATTCAACATAAGCCCCATCAATCCCGGGAACTTTTTTGATTTCCGCTTCAAATTTAAATATCTTATCGTTCATTTTGCCAACACCTTAAATAGTTGTTGTGAATGTTCTTTCGTATTTACTTTTTCAATGACGTGGGTAATAATTCCCTGCTCATTGATAATGAAAGTAGTACGCAAAATCCCCATATATTTGCGTCCGTACAGACTCTTTTCTCCCCACACGCCAAAAGTTGTAGCCAATTCTTTCTCAGTATCCGCTAAAAGAGTAAATTGCAAATTATATTTTGCAATGAACTTTTGGTGTGAAGCGGAAGAATCCGGACTTACGCCTACAATTTGATACCCTGCTTTCATCCATTTGTCAAAATCCGCATTTAAGCTGCAAGCTTCTGCCGTACAGCCTGAAGTGTTATCTTTGGGGTAAAAATAAAGAATCGTCTTTTTCCCAATGATTTGTTGAGTGTTGAATGGGTTCCCATTTTGATCTGCCAGCGAAATGAGCGGCAATTTATCTCCAACTCGTAACATAGTTAAATATTTTTATAAAATTTGTTTTACTCATATCAACTTTTTTACGACAAATGTACGGAAATTTATCAGAACCGCAACATGGATAAATGGAGCGATACGATTTTACAATTACTTAGTACATTTAGCAAAATGATATTAGTTGAAGATCGGTTGAGAATCGGTAGAGGATTGGTTGAGAATCGGTAGAGGATTGGTTGAGAATCGGTAGAGGATTGGTTGAGAATCGGTAGAATATGGTTCCGGAATATAATTCAAAAAGACACAGAAATAACCTGTTTTGATATTAAAATATTTGTATTTATGAGCATTATATTTCATTGTGATTATTTTGTTATTTGCTGTGATTTTCACAATTCTAAATTTTTGTGAATTTCATAGTGATTGTTTGAAAAACTTATATTAGCTTTGCAAAGCAATTAATCATAATTTTAACTATAAAAAAATTTTGTTATGTCAAAAGTTAAAGACAACATTATCACTTCAGGGTTAAGTGGAAAATTGGGAAAACAAATTGTTTTCCGTCAATGGGGCGGCGATACTTTTCTATCCAAAGCGCCGGTAAAAAGCGAAAGCTTACTGAAAAAAGAAATGTATGAAAAGAACAGGACGCTTTTCAAGAAAGCTACTGCTTATGCGAAAAAGGCGATGAGTGACCAAGAATTAAAACAATCTTACAAAAACAAGTGCAATCTGCGACAGAATGCGTATGTCAGGGCTGTGCAGGATTTCTTTATTGCTCCAAGCATCGAGGAAATCGATTTGTCGAACTATACGGGTGAAGCAAACAGTTTTATCAGGGTCTATGCGACAGATGATTTCCGTGTGAACAGGGTTCAGGTAATGATTAAAGATGAACAAAATCAAGAACTTGAAACAGGCTTTGCCGTGCAAGAGGAAAATACCGACTGGTGGAAGTTTGTTGTAAGCAAAGCGCATGTTATCCCAACAGGCGGAAAGGTGATTGCATCGGCTTACGATTTGCCCGGCAATGAAGCGGTGAAAATTGTTGAAATATAGACGATCTGAACCGTAAAATCTCTGAAAACACAATAAATATGTAATTTTATTAAAAATATTTTTGAAAAATCGAATTACATTTTTTACCTTTGTTCACAAAATTTTAAATGATTTGCAGATGGCATAAAATTTCTAAGACATATTAAAAAAAGCGTTAACTTTTATTCAGGTTATCTGAAACTTAGACAATTTCACAACCTATCATTGAGTAAAGTTGTTAATGCTCACGCGGAAGCGTGGGCTTTACTCATTAAATTTGATAGGTAGGTAGTCTAAGACCTCAGATAACAAAAATAAGAGTTTGTCCTCGCTTTTTTTATGTATATATACCAACCATAATGAAATATAATAATTAATTGAATATTAAAAACTTAAAAACAAATTTTATGAGACAGTACGAAAAATCAGACAGAACTATGGAGACCGGAAACCATTTAAAAAACGGGGCGAGTTCGAAAAGCCAACAATTAGGATTAAACTTAAAAAGTCTGCTGACAACAGTAATATTACTGTGTTTTTGTGCTTTTACATACAATGCAATGGCTTGGACTGGAAACGGAACATTTTCTAATCCTTGGCAAATTAAAGATGGAGGCGGAAGTGGTGTTAACGCGTATATATCTGGTTCTACTTTATACATAAACGGTAGTGGAAATATGGCTGATTTTTGGAATTCTACCGAAGGTGAAGCACCTTGGTATGCCAACCGCACTTCTATACAAACTGTTACCATACAAAGCGGCGTAACGAATATTGGCAATCGTGCTTTTCATGATTGTAGCAACCTACGTTTGATAACAATTCCAAATACAGTAACCATAATTGGAAGGCAATCGTTTTATAATTGTACAAATACAGATTTACAGATAAACATACCTAACTCTGTTAATGAGATAGAAGGTGAAGCATTTCTAAATTCTGGTGGAACTCTTATTATTGAAAACGGAAACGGGCAATTGAAATTTACAGGCTATTCCTATCAATATGGTCTATATAAATATGATTGGTTTAAAAATAGTCAGATTAAAAATTTGTATTTAGGACGTAACTTTACCTATTTTCCTGGTGATACTCCGTTTATTGACTTGGCTAATCTACAATCTTTAACCATAGGGAACATGGTTACTACGATTGGTAGTAACGCCTTTGCTAATTGTAGTAAGTTAGTTGAGGTTACAATAGAAGACGGATCAAACATATTGGATTTTCCAAACGGTTTGGGAGGCATGAGTTTTGGCAGGTATTTTGATCAATGTCCAATCAAGAAGTTGTATTTGGGTAGAAATATTACATATGATACAGGTTTAACTGCGTGTATTCCTTTTTATGGAAAAACTTCGCTGACAACATTAACCATAGGTAATTATGTTACGAAAATAGGTTCTCAAGCGTTTTACAACAGTGGATTGACACAAATCAACTGCAAAAACCCAATACCGCCAGAAGCAAGTAATAATTGCTTTTATAACGTATATACAACCTGTAAATTATATGTTCCGCAAGGTTCTGTAAATTCATATAAGACAGCAACCGAATGGAAAAAATTCTTTGATAATGGAAATGGTTTTGAAGAAGGCGGAAGCACATATACTCTCACTGTTTCTCCTGAAACCTACAATTTTTCAGCCAGTGGGGGCACTTCATCGGCAATAAATGTATCGTCTAATACTTCTTGGGTGGTTTCCGATGATGCCTCGTGGCTTACAACTTCAAAAACAAGCGGTAGCGGCAATAGCACATTTATTATGACAGCAACGGCAAATACTTCTACTTCTCAACGCAGTGCAACGGTTACGGTTTCAGGAGGTGGATTAACAAGAACCATAAGTGTTACGCAAACTGCTGTTTCCGGTGATTTTGTAGTAATAAACGGCGTTTCTTGGGCAACTCGTAATGTAGATGCACCCAGTACCTTTGCCGCCACCCCCGAAAGTGCAGGTATGTTTTACCAATGGAATCGCAAAAAAGCTTGGGCTGCAACCGGTTCGGTTAGTGGTTGGGACAGTTCTACTCCTTCCGGAACTACTTGGGAAAAAGTCAATGACCCCAGTCCTGCTGGATATCGAGTACCAACGCTCACAGAAATAGAAAGTTTGTTAAATACAACTTATGTGACTAACGAATGGACAACCGTAAATGGCGTGAGTGGCAGAAAATTTACTGACCGAAGCTCTGGTAATTCAATTTTTCTACCCGCTCTTGGTTGTCGTAACAACACCAGTGATGGAGCGGTACACGGCGTAGGTGCGGGCGATTATTGGAGCAGTACACAGATCGACAGTGAGCACGCATACCACTTGTACATCTACAGTGACGGCGCATTTTGTAATAACCTCCAACGTATTTACGGGTTTTGTATTCGCTCTGTAAAAGATAATAATACAAACATTGCCAATTTACAAGCAAATCAATTGAAAGTTTTTCCCAACCCTGTAAAACATGAATTAACCATCGAAAGAGATAATTCGGATATGGGAAAAGAAATAGTACAAGTGATTGATTTTTCAGGTAGAATAGTCATTATTTCCCAATTTGAACCTTCCATTTCTCAATTAAAAATCGATGTTTCGCATCTGCAATCAGGAATTTATCTTTTGAAAATCGGTAATTATCAAAGTAAATTTATCAAGGAATAAGAAAAGTTTTACAATAGAATTATCTAACAGGGTTCAAAACCCTGTTAGGGATTTGATTAAACGGCATGAATAAAACATCATTCGGAACTCCCGAACAAAGAGGCAATCTAACAATCTATCCGGCGCTTCCTGCCGAAATGTTGAGAGCCACGCGTGGCGGAAAAAAGAAGGTCGCGGCTTATGTACGTGTTTCTACTGTTTCTGTTCAACAAGAAACTTCGCTTGTCCTACAAAAAGAGCATTACGAAAATTTCATCAAAAATAATTCAGAATACGAATTTGTCGAGATATACGGAGATGACGGAGTTAGCGGAACAAGCATTGAGAGAAGAGACGGATTGAAAAAAATGTTGGAAGATTGCAAAGCAGGAAAAATAGACCTTATCCTTGTAAAAAGCATTTCAAGATTTGCAAGAAACGTCGGCGATTTATTGTCTTCCATAAATACGTTAAATGCTCTGAATCCACCGGTTGAGATTCGTTTTGAAGTGGAAAACATCTCTACTTTCAGTCCGATGGGCGAAATGCTTATCACAGTTTGTGGCATATTGGCTCAATGGGAATCACAAATCAAAAGCGAAACCATTACTTGGGCGATAGATAAACTTTTTGCGCAAGGAAAATATTATGCTTTTCCCCTTCTTGGTTACAACAAAGAAAAAGGGCGAGATAAACCGCTTACTATCAATAAGGAAGAAGCCAAAACCGTAAGGCTTTGCTACGCTATGACCGTTATGGGTTGCTCATTTGCAGAGATTGCCCAAACAATGAATGAACTTGGTCTTAAAAGCAGACTTGGCAATATACATTGGACAGCAAGCGGAGTTAAAACATTGTTATCTAACGAAAAATATATCGGCGAATTGATTGCAAGAAAAACAGTAACACCGAATTACAAAACACATAAATCAAAGAAAAACGAGGGAGAGAAAGACAAATATCACGACAAAAAACATCACGAGCCGATTGTGCCGCACCTTGCCTATAAAATTGCGGATAGAATAATAAAAAACAGACGGGGAAATGTTGATGGCATACCTTTTCTAAAAGTCGTACCCGAAGGAATACTCAAAGGTTTTGTTTCAATAAATAAAAATGTATGTGGCTATACACTGAACGATTATGCAGAAGCATCGCGTTCGGTGTGTGAGGATGAGGACAATTCGGAAATCAACATTTTTGTCGACAAAACAAGCATTTTCGATTTAAGAACCTATGACACTGTTTCCACCTTACTTTTTGATGACCATACAAAACCGTCTTGTTCCATAAAAAATGGCAAAATTGCTTTTAATGCCGCTTGTCATAAATCGCTTGGAGCAGAAAAAGCGGAATTATTATTTCAGCCGAAAAAATCCATTCTTGCACTTCGTTCTCCGGCAAGTGAAAAAGAGAGCATACTGATTTCAAAGCCGGTACACCTTTCTGCATTTCTCCCTATTGCTCTGGAATCGGCAGGACTTAAGCCGGAATATCAATACCGCACATACGGAACAAAGCGAGCAAAAAACGGCGAAAGCATTATGTTTTTTGATTTAAACGATGCCGAAATAATCTCCAAAGAAAAAGACGGATATATATTGCCGGAAAAATATGCTGAGCGTTACGGAGACGGATATTATGAAAACCTTACTGCTTGCAGCTTGCATAAGATAGATATTGAAGGCCTTTGGCAAGCGTTGGAAAAAAGCAAGCCGACGGATTCGCTTGCAGGGCAAATTGTAGAACTTACCGAATTTCGTCAAAAAAGTTTGTCAGAATTCGGATTATCAGAAGAAATAAATTATAAATAATATGGAAGATTTTTTGATGAACGAAGGTAACGGTGTACCTGAAAATAATACCGAAGAAACAAAATCACAGGAAATGTTTACGAAACCTGTTCGGGACGGAATAATTGAGTATATTGAACGTGAAGTAGATAAATTTGATTATGATGGTTACGAAGTTGTGCGACGAGAATTTTTCTCAAAAGCAAATTGCCCGGCAGTTACGATAAAGTATGGCAAGGTTAACTTTAATGTTCGTGCTATAAGGAAACTTGATAAATGCAGTCATATTCTAATTATGATAAATAGTGAAAAAAAGCGAATGGTTGTAAAACCTTGCGATGAAGATGATAAAGATTCATTGCAATGGAGCAAGATAGATAAACGTGGGGAAGTAGTACCGCGTGAAATCACAGGGAAACCATTTACTGCTCAACTTTATGCTGATATGAAGTGGGATTTTAATGGCACTATCAAGATGTTGGGTACGCTTCTAAAAAGTCCGAACGAAAAATTATTTGTATTTAACCTGATGAATGCAGAAGCGTATTTTCGGCTTGCAGCGCCAAGTGCAGACGACCCGAATCGTTATGAACGAATCCCATTAACACCCTCTCATTGGCAGGGGAATTACGGACAATCGTATGAAGAAAGTAAAATTCCGCTACTGACAACTTTTGAGGGTATCCCTGAGGGTTTTGTAAAAATAACGCTTCCGCAATTACCGCCTAAGAAATCGGCAAAAAGTAAGAATAAAGAAATTTTGGACTTATTTTCAGAAACAGATTTTTCATCAAACCCGGACAAATCAAATGGAACAACATAACACAACCGACAAATCACTGACTTACGGCATTGATTGTCCTTACATCGACATTCTGTGGAAAAAAGGACGGATTTATATTTCGAGCGCTGTATTTCGACTTATTGGCAAACCGAGCAGCATACGCTTTCAATGGAATGCCGCCAAACATTCGTTAATCATTGAGCCAACAGACATCGAAAACCCTGACGGTTTCCCTGTCATAGGGAAAAAATACGCACAACGCGGCTCTCTGTTTATAGGAAGCATTACACTGATAAATGAAATTTGGGCGGCAACAAAATGGGATAAAACGCTTCGTTACAGAATAGTGGCGAAATACAATGAGCCGTCAAATGTAGCAATATTCGAGTTGAAAGATGCCATTGCTTCCGAAATTCCGAGTAATATCCGCAGTAGCTGATAAAAAATTCTGATAATTCATTTTGCAAAATATTAAAGACTTGTTTGTTATACTTGCTATTTCAGAAAATAGCGCTGATGCTGATTGTGTCGGCATTACGCGGAATCGGCGAGGGGGAAGTAACAGCAGAACAGTTAGAAATTATCAAATCGCATTTTTCGCACATTACACAAAAAGAATTTGAAACAGATATAAAATTGATTCCGCTTTGGATTCGTAAATTGTTATTATCTTTTTTGCCTCTCAATGCATAATTGAAAA